>VIDN01419705.1_pt1 | contig 9841 bp, 9 predicted proteins | sample 5025121 | NCBI WGS metagenome assembly VIDN01 (sample SAMN11852952, study PRJNA449069) | gut metagenome | isolation source: stool from female vole | host: Microtus ochrogaster | place: USA:Florida | collected 2017 | reverse complement strand
CTGCGGAAAATTCCCGCAGGGCTTTGTGCGTTCTTTATGTCAGCAGTAACTGTTAAACATCATACCGCTGTAATTGCTGGTAATATACGGCGTTGCAAAATTACGGCCGACGCGGGCAGGATTTTTGTACGCCACAAGCGTTTTATCCACATATTCCATTGGATTTAAGCAAATCTGGTTTGTCTTCCGGACAATAGAGTTTGTAAAGTCACGGATAGAAGAAATCTGCTCATGAGGATCACCGCTCAAAATGCTTTTCTGGAAAACGGTGTTATCCAATGTAAGCTCACCGTCTTTTTCAAACCCAAAACCAAGCTGCCTAAGCCCGGGCTGATAAAAACGTGTCATTCCGGACATTTCTCCGAGAAGCTTGCTGCTTTTAGGGTGACGATCCAAGTATTCAGACGCGGCCCGGATGAAGGAATTGTAGCCGTTTACCAAATTTCCAATATTTTCTGTAAGGGAATCCAGATCCGTTTTCAGGCCAACGATAGCGCTTTGCCCTTCTTCGCCGCTAATCCCGTTAAGAGTTATTTCGTACATCCTGCCGACAGTAAAATGATTGGTGGATGAGGTACGCTTTTCTCCATCGATCATAAATTCGGCGTTGGAAGGAAGCCTTGACATAAAACCTAATCCAAGATAATCAATGCTGCCACTTCTCTTGGTGGTCTGTTCATCGGATATATGAAAAATGAGATCCTGATTCTCCTTTAAGCCGGTAGCTGCAGAGGTCAATCGAAGGGAACTGTTTCCCTCATCGTCCTCCAAAACATCAGCAGTGATGCCGATATCCGCATTTGAAATAAGGCGGGACAGACGATTCTGCAATTCACGATTGGTTTCACCTTCATGAATGTTATATTGGAACTCGTAACTTAAGTCGTTGATCGTAATGTCAAAGGAATAAGAATCAGGCGGCAAAGCTGCTTTCTCGTCGGAAGGAAGGAAACTTCCTAAGTTTACCTGATTGGCAGCCAATGCAGTTACTTCTATATTAAAGGAAGGAACATTGCCGTTTACAGGAACCTCACCGATAAAAGAAGCGCTCACAATATCTTCATTACTGGAAAATGCCGCTTTTTTGTTGAACATCTGTGATTCATCAAGCCCGCCTAAAGAAGCAATGGTATTTCGCAGTTGTCTGGCGTTCTCTTTCAAACCCACAGCAAATGCACGGGACTCTCTGCTGGTATCCAGAATATACAGAGGGGATTCTTTATTTAGTTTGACAATGGAATTATAAACATTACGAAGCTCGCTTTTCTTATGCGTGTCATACTTTGAAGTACTCTTGGGTGCATAAGTAGTCAGATAATGGTTATAAACTGAGTTAAGCGCTGTACTATATGCCATAGACCAGCCCCTCCTTTCTTCCATGAATTCTACGTTACCGCCAATGCCGTTTGGCGGGGGAAACCATTATGATTTTCCGTAGCAGGGCATAAAAATCGACTTTTGTAAATCTATATTAGCATGGAAAGCAGGAGATTTCAAGAGGATTTCATGAATATTTTATAGATTTTTTCAGGATTTTTCTGAAATTTAAGTGCAAAATCAGTTGACTGAAAGAAAAGGATATGTTATAGTTATCAAACGAGATGAGATTTAGGTCTTTTTTTTATGCTCAAAATCCGGCAAAAGATTGGAGGAAGAATCATGCGTACAAGGATCACACTTGCATGTACAGAATGTAAACAGCGTAACTACAATACTACCAAAGATAAGAAGACACATCCAGACAGGATGGAGACAAAAAAATATTGTAGATTCTGCAAAACTCATACATTGCATAAAGAAACCAAGTAATTTTGCAGGTGCCGAAAGGAGTTAATTATGGCAGATTCCGCAAAGAATGAAAAGAAAGTAAAAAAAGAAAAAGCAGCAAAGCCAAGCTTTTTTAAAGGTGTCAAGGCTGAATTTAAGAAAATTTCATGGCCGAATCGGGAATCCGTTATCAAGCAGTCCGTTGCTGTTGTATGTATCTCGGTGGTTCTCGGTGTTGTTATTGCGATACTTGATTTTATCGTGCTGCATTATGGCGTGGGTTTCCTGATGGGGCTGTAGAACGAGAAAGGTTGGACTATTGATATGGCAGAAGCAAACTGGTATGTAGTGCATACCTATTCCGGATATGAAAATAAGGTAAAAGCCAATATAGAAAAGACAATTGAAAACAGACATCTGGAAGAGGAGATTCTGGAAGTCCGGGTGCCTATGCAGGATGTGGTGGAGTTAAAGAATGGCGCCAGAAAGACCGTCCAGAAAAAGATGTTTCCGGGCTATGTCCTTATCAATATGATTATGAATGACGATACATGGTATGTTGTCCGCAACACCAGAGGCGTTACCGGATTTGTAGGACCGGGAAGCAAACCGGTTCCGCTTTCGGAAGCAGAGATGAAGCCTCTGGGAATCAAAACAGAGAATGTTTCAGTTGATTTTGCTGAGGGAGATGCGATTGCAGTTGTTGCCGGTGTCTGGAAGGATACCGTAGGTGTGGTTCAGAGAATGGATTTCGGCAAGCAGACGGCAACCATCAATGTAGAGCTGTTTGGCAGAGAGACGCCTGTGGAGATCAGCTTTGCAGAAGTAAGAAAGATGTCATAAGGCTTTTTGAAAAAGCTTTTATGGATCCGGACAGGTTATTTAGTATGGAAGGGAATCAGCAGAGAGGTTCTTAAAGGGACTTGAAGAGAAACTTCCATATATAAATATAGTAACTTTACACAAAGTTTGTGAGAGATCACAGACTGTGGGAGCAGAAAGATTCTGCGCCAAACCACGATGCAATCGTATTCATGCCGAAATGCCAAAGATTGAATGACAGATTTTGGCGGCTGGTTTGAAACGGGGAAATTGCATTATTAATAGGAGGTGCCACAATGGCAAAGAAAGTAGTAGGATACATTAAGTTACAGATCCCTGCTGGTAAAGCTACACCAGCGCCCCCGGTTGGTCCCGCACTTGGACAGCATGGGGTAAATATCGTCGAGTTTACAAAGCAGTTCAATGCAAGAACAGCTGACAAGGGTGATCTTATTATCCCGGTTGTAATCACGGTATATGCAGACAGAAGTTTCAGTTTTATTACGAAAACTCCCCCTGCAGCAGTGCTTCTTAAGAAGGCATGCAACATCAAGTCAGGTTCCGGCGTACCGAACAAGACAAAGGTTGCAACGATTTCCAAAGCTAAGATTCAGGAAATTGCAGAAATGAAAATGCCTGATTTAAATGCGGCAAGCCTTGAGGCAGCAATGAGCATGATTGCCGGCACTGCGAGAAGTATGGGTATCACAGTAGAAGACTAACCAATAAATTTTGATGAGTGGGAGACATAAAAAACATGTCGTTTGAACCATAGGAGGAATTAATAATGAAACATGGAAAGAAATATGTAGAGGCTGCGAAGCAGATTGACCGCACGGTTTTATATGAAGCTGCAGATGCAGTGGCACTGGTTAAGAAGACTGCAGTTGCAAAGTTCGATGAGACCATTGAAGTGCATATCAGAACAGGGTGTGACGGACGTCATGCAGAGCAGCAGGTACGTGGTGCTGTTGTACTGCCGAACGGAACCGGCAAAAAGGTTAAGGTTCTGGTATTTGCAAAGGGCGACAAAGTAAATGAAGCTGAGGCGGCCGGTGCAGATTATGTAGGCGGAGATGAATTAATCCCCAAGATCCAGAATGATGGATGGCTTGATTTTGATGTGGTGGTTGCAACCCCGGATATGATGGGCGTTGTTGGACGTCTCGGTAAGGTGCTCGGACCGAAAGGCTTGATGCCGAACCCGAAGGCAGGTACTGTTACAATGGATGTAACAAAGGCTGTTAATGATATCAAAGCCGGTAAGATCGAGTACAGACTTGATAAGTCCAATATCATTCATGTTCCGATTGGAAAGGCATCTTTTACAGAAGAAAAGCTTCAGGAGAATTTCGATGCTCTGATGGAAGCAATTGTAAAAGCAAGACCTTCAGCACTGAAAGGCCAGTATTTAAGAAGTATTACACTTACGTCTACAATGGGCCCTGGTTTAAAGGTTAATGCAGCAAAATATTAAAGCAAATAAGCCGCTTCTCTGTTATGGAGAGGCGGTTTTGTGTTATACTGTTTATATGAAAAAGAAAAAGAGTAATAAAAAGGGAAAAGTAAATATACGATCAGCAAAGATGGGACCTTTCCGGGTGTTTGGACTTACACTGGGAACCGTGCTTTTGCTTGGACTGCTTTTGATCGCCGGGGCAAGGCTTCTGACGAAATCCGAAGAGAAACAAGAACCGAAGCAGGATTTGGATCAGGAGCGGGAGGCAGAGGCTTCAGCTTCGGATAGCAAGGGACAGACTTTGTGGGAAAAAGTAATGGATGAAGAACCGGAGGTGAAGGAGACCGCGGCGGCTGCTGTGGTAAGCTCCAGATATGCAGAAGAGCTTGCAGATGAGGAATATCGGAAAGAAAACCGGATCTATGCTTGGGAGGCTTCGGGAGAAGAGAAAGTGACTATTGGCTTTATCGGTGATATCCTGTTCGATGATGAATATGCGATCATGGCAAATCTGTTAAGGCGCGGCGTGACCATAGATAACGGAATTTCTCCGGCACTGCTGGAAAAACTTCAGGGAGTGGATATTCTGGTGGCGAACAACGAATTCCCGTATACCAACAGGGGGACACCCACAGAAGACAAGACCTTTACTTTTCGGGCGGATACGGGGACAGTAGCCTATCTTCATGACATGGGAGTAGATGCAGCAGTTTTGGCCAACAATCATATTTATGATTTTGGCGAAGTCGGCTTGCTGGATACGCTGGATACGCTGAATCAGGCCGGAATCCCTTATGTAGGTGCCGGGCGGAACCTGCAGGAGGCATCTGCGCCGATCTATTATATTGTAAATGATATGAAAATTGCGCTGGTGGCCGCAACACAGATTGAACGGCTGGATAATCCGGATACAAAAGGAGCGACAGAAAACAGTGCAGGCGTGTTCCGCTGCCTGAATCCCGAAAAGTTGTGTGAGGTTGTGAAGACGGCGAAGGAAAACAGTGATTTTGTCATTGTTTATATTCATTGGGGAACGGAAAATGTAACGGAGCTTGACTGGGCGCAGCTTGACCAGGCACCAAAGATTGCGCAGGCAGGGGCCGACCTGATCATTGGTGATCATCCACACTGCCTGCAGGGAATCTCGTATTTTGATGACACGCCGGTGATCTACAGTATGGGGAATTTCTGGTTTAATTCCAAAACCATTGATACGGGCATGGTGTGCGTGACCATCGGACAGGAAGGACTGACATCCTTTCAATTCATACCGGCACTGCAGTCTGACTGCCGGGTGGATTTGGTATATGGTGCAGAAAAGGAACGCATTTTGACCCAGATGAGAGAGCTTTCTCCGGGGGTGGCAATCGATCAGGAGGGATATGTGAGCAGACAATGATGCAGGCAATGGAGCAGATAATAAAAAGGTGAAAAGTATTGACAGAAACCTTTATGTATGCTATTTTAATAAAGGTCGTTACGACCATGCCGAAGACAGTAGGTGCCATAGGCAGGTGAATCTGGTGACAGATGATCTGCCGGCATAAGCGTGAAAACCGCCTACCGAGGAAAAGAGTTTATTTATGATGACTTTAACCTTTCTGTCTTTGGGCGTGCCTGAAGAAGGAAGGTTTTTTTGTGGGAAATCCATATAGAAAACTCCTTTCGGCAAAACAATCTATAAGGAGGTAAAGAAAGTGGCAAAAGTTGAATTGAAACAACCTATCGTGGAAGAGATTTCTGCAAGCATTAAAGATGCACAGTCGGTTGTATTGGTTGACTACCGCGGACTTACGGTAGAGCAGGACACCAATCTGCGCAGACAGCTTCGCGAGGCAGGAATCACTTACAAGGTGTATAAAAACACCATGATGAATTTTGCATTCAAGGGAACTGACTGCGAGAGCCTTACACAGTATCTGGAAGGCCCCAGCGCAATTGCAATTTCTACAACTGATGCGACGGCTCCAGCGAGAGTTATCTGTAAGTTTGCAAAGGAAGCTCCGAAGCTGGAAGTTAAGGGCGGTATCGTTGAGGGAATTTCCTATGATGCACAGGGTATCATTGAGATCTCTAAGATCCCTTCAAGAGAAGAACTGCTCTCCAAACTGCTTGGAAGCATCCAGTCTCCGATTGCAAACTTTGCACGAGTTATGGATCAGCTGGCAGAAAAGGGCGGCGCAGCAGCCTGCGATGCACCTGCGGCTGAAGAAGCACCTGCAGCAGAGACTGTAGAAGAAGCACCGGCTGAAAGTGCAGAGGAAGCACCGGCACCGGAAGAAACACCGGCTGAGTAATCTTGACCCGGAAACAGAAACAATTAACAATTAAAATCAAAAATAATAAATGGAGGAAAAGAAAATGGCAAAGTTATCCACACAGGAATTAATCGACGCTATCAAAGAGTTGACAGTTTTAGAGTTAAATGATCTTGTAAAAGCTTGTGAAGAAGAGTTCGGCGTATCTGCAGCAGCAGGCGTTGTAGTTGCAGCAGCAGGGGCTGATGCAGGTGCAGCAGCAGAAGAGAAGACCGAGTTTGATGTAGAACTTACAGAAGTAGGTCCTAACAAGGTTAAGGTTATCAAAGTTGTTCGTGAAGCAACAGGTCTTGGACTGAAGGAAGCTAAGGATCTGGTAGATGCAGCTCCTAAGACCTTGAAGGAAGGCGCTTCTAAGGAAGAGGCTGATGATCTTAAGGCTAAGCTTGAAGCAGAAGGCGCTAAGGTTACTTTGAAGTAATCTGCAAAGCATTTTGAAACAGAACAGAGGCTGTGTGCCGGAAAACCGGCACACAGTTTTTTTGCGTTTAAGGAAATTTCTGGTTGACTCACTTCGGGACTTGTAGTAGAATGGATAGTGCACTATTGTGGTGTGGTATGCATTATTAATCATAAGAACGGGGTGAATAGTCGATGGAAAAGAACAGAATACGTCCCATTGCCGCTGGAAAGAGTGTGCGCATGAGTTATTCACGACAAAAAGAAGTTCTGGAGATGCCGAACCTGATTGAAGTTCAGAAGGATTCCTACAAATGGTTTCTTGAGGAAGGCCTGAAGGAAGTGTTCGACGATATTTCTCCGATTGCGGACTATAGCGGGCATTTAAGCCTTGAGTTTGTGGACTTCGAATTGTGTGAAGATGACGTAAAATATTCGATTGAAAAATGTAAAGAGAGAGATGCCACGTATGCAGCCCCTCTCAAAGTCAAGGTACGCCTTTATAATAAAGAAAAAGAAGAGATCAGTGAGCATGAGATCTTCATGGGTGATCTCCCGCTTATGACTGAGACAGGTACCTTTGTGATAAACGGCGCTGAACGTGTCATTGTAAGTCAGCTGGTTCGTTCTCCGGGCATTTATTATGCAATCAGTCATGACAAAATCGGCAAGAGACTGTTTTCCTCAACTGTTATTCCCAACCGTGGTGCGTGGCTGGAATATGAGACGGATTCCAACGATATTTTTTATGTACGTGTTGACCGTACCAGAAAGGTTCCCGTTACGGTTCTGATTAGAGCATTGGGCGTAGGGACTACAGAAGAAATCAGAGAGCTTTTTGGCGACGAACCTAAAATTGAAGCAAGCTTTTCCAAAGACGTTTCTACCAATTATCAGGAAGGTCTTTTAGAGTTATACAAAAAGATCCGTCCGGGAGAGCCTCTTAGTGTTGAGAGCGCGGAAAGCTTGATCAATGCTATGTTTTTTGACCCCAGAAGATATGATTTGGCCAAAGTCGGCAGATATAAATTCAACAAAAAACTTGCATTTAGGAACCGGATTCGTCATCACATTCTCGCAGAGGATGTGGTGGATATAACTACCGGTGAAGTGCTTGCTGCAGCAGGAATAAAAGTAACTGCAGTGCTTGCAGATGAAATCCAGAATGCAGCCGTTCCTTATGTGTGTATCCAGACTGAGGAGAGAAATGTGAAGGTTCTCTCGAATATGATGGTGGATATTACGCATTTTGTGGATTGCAATCCCAGAGAACTGGGTATTACTGAGCATGTATATTACCCGGTTCTGGCACAGATCCTTGAAGAGTTCGGTGAGGATCCGGAAGCACTGGCAGAGGCAATTCAGAAAAATGTGCACGAACTGATTCCGAAGCACATAACAAAGGAAGATATTCTTGCTTCCATTAATTATAACATTCATTTGGAGTACGGTATTGGAAATGATGATGACATTGACCATCTGGGCAACAGACGTATCCGTTCAGTAGGCGAACTGCTGCAGAATCAGTATCGTATCGGACTTTCCCGTTTGGAGAGGGTAGTTCGAGAGAGAATGACAACTCATGACGCAGAGGAGATTTCACCACAGGTATTGATTAATATCAAACCGGTGCAGGCGGCTGTAAAGGAGTTCTTCGGGTCTTCCCAGCTTTCTCAGTTTATGGATCAGAACAATCCTCTGGGAGAGTTGACTCACAAGAGACGTCTTTCCGCACTCGGCCCCGGTGGTTTGTCAAGAGATCGCGCAGGATTTGAGGTTCGAGATGTACATTATTCTCACTACGGAAGAATGTGTCCTATTGAGACCCCAGAAGGTCCCAATATCGGATTGATTAACTCTCTTGCATCTTATGCGAGAATCAATGAATATGGTTTTGTAGAAGCTCCTTATCGTGAGATTGATAAATCAGATCCGGAGAATCCGAGGGTAACGGATAAGGTTGTATATATGACGGCGGATGAGGAAGATAATTTCCATGTAGCACAGGCAAGTGAAGCTCTGGATGCAGAGGGGCATTTTGTCAGAAATAATGTATCCGGACGTTACAAAGAAGAGACATCCGAGTACCCTAAGGCATTATTTGATTACATGGATGTGTCACCGAAGATGGTATTTTCCGTGGCAACAGCGCTGATACCGTTCCTTGAAAATGATGACGCAAACCGTGCCCTTATGGGATCGAACATGCAGCGTCAGGCGGTGCCGCTTCTTACGACAGAGGCTCCCGTTGTAGGTACCGGTATGGAACCTAAGGCAGCCGTAGACTCTGGTGTCTGCGTAGTGGCAAAGAAATCAGGTACCGTAGACTATGTATCGGCTAAGGTGATCCGCATAGCCTGTGATGACGGGGAAAAGATGGAGTATCGTCTTACCAAGTTTTCACGAAGCAATCAGTCCAACTGCTACAATCAGAAGCCTATTGTACTTAAAGGAGATCATGTAGAAGCAGGGCAGGTGATTGCAGATGGACCTTCCACTGCAGAGGGTGAGCTTGCACTAGGTAAGAATCCGCTGATCGGATTTATGACCTGGGAAGGTTATAACTACGAGGATGCGGTACTTTTAAGCGAAAGACTGGTACAGGAGGATGTTTATACTTCGGTACACATTGAAGAATATGAAGCAGAGGCCAGAGACACTAAGTTAGGACCGGAAGAGATCACAAGGGATGTTCCCGGTGTAGGTGACGATGCCCTGAAGGATCTGGATGAGAGAGGAATCATCCGCATTGGTGCTGAGGTCCGCGCAGGAGATATTCTGGTAGGAAAAGTTACTCCCAAGGGAGAAACCGAGCTTACCGCAGAAGAGAGGCTTCTCCGTGCAATCTTTGGTGAAAAGGCAAGAGAGGTAAGAGATACTTCTTTGAAGGTACCTCATGGTGAATATGGAATTATTGTGGATGCCAAGGTATTTACAAGAGAGAATGGCGATGAGCTTTCACCCGGTGTAAATCAGGCTGTCCGCATTTATATTGCACAGAAGAGAAAGATTTCCGTAGGTGACAAGATGGCTGGACGTCACGGTAACAAGGGTGTTGTTTCCCGTGTGCTTCCTG
>VIDN01495146.1_pt1 | contig 9855 bp, 8 predicted proteins | sample 5025121 | NCBI WGS metagenome assembly VIDN01 (sample SAMN11852952, study PRJNA449069) | gut metagenome | isolation source: stool from female vole | host: Microtus ochrogaster | place: USA:Florida | collected 2017 | reverse complement strand
TTTGTTTCCGGTGAGACATTCCGCCATCTCACTGATCATCTGCGGGTCAACCCAGTCATCGCTGTCTACAAAGCATAAGTATTCCCCAATGCTTTCTTGTACTCCCGCTTTCCACGAAGAGATCAATCCTCCGTTTTCTTTGTGAATTACTTTAATCCTGCTGTCTGTGAGAGCATACTCATCGCAAAGTTTTCCGCTCCCATCGGTTGATCCGTCATCGACTAATATAATTTCCAGATTTTGATATATCTGCTTCACCAGTGTGTCAATACACCGCATTAAATATTTTTCCGTATTATACACAGGTACGATTATGCTGACCTTAAACTCTTCCATCATTATCCCAATACCTTTCCATAAAGCGACAGCAATTTTTCTATACATTGATCAATGGAAAATTCTTTCTGCACCTTTTCCCTTGCTCCCATCCCTAATCTTGTACAAAGCTTTTCATCTTTTAGGACGGTTATCTAAGCTTTATTTCGGGAGTCTTGATCTCTCGGTTCAATCATCAAAACGATTTCATTATCTTCAATCATCTGCGGTATGCCTCCCACCCGCGAAGCTACTACGCAGGAAGCATAAGACATCGCTTCCAATACTGAAACCGGCTGCCCTTCAAAATAAGATGGAAGAACATAAATATCACAAAGTTCCAGATATTTTTCCTTCTCGCTTCCTTCTATCCAGCCCAAAAGCGTAATCGTTTCGGGATACTGCTCCGCCAGGGCTTTCAGACTTTCATCTTCAAAAATTCCTCCCAAATACAATTGAATATCCTTATATTTCTGTGATAACTCTGCCATCACCGCAAGAAGCTCTCCGATTCCTTTCTCTTTGCAGATTCTTCCAAGAAACAATAGTTTATGAGTTCCGTACTGCCGACTGCTCATTTTAGGAAGGCTGATTCCATTGGGAATAACCACGATCTTTTTCTTATCCACAATCTGAGCAAAAAAATTCTCCCAGAAAGAAGTAAGGACAATAACAGCGTCTGCTTTGGCAAAAACAGCCTTTAACCTTTTTTTCCCTTTATCTGACAGCTGACTATGATAAAATGTCTGAAAGTCTCCTCCGTGCTGATGGATGATGATCTTTTTATGAAACCTATATGCAGTACATATAAAAATGGATTTCCTGTAATAGCTTACATCCGAAGCCATATTTACATGAACAATATCGCAATGCGGAAGCTTCATGCAGAATCGGATATATGCCTTAATTGCCTGAAACAGCTTTCGGATCTTTGACCCGTCCACCATTGTGCCTACATAAGTCAGATTTGCCTTTTCTGCAAGACCTGCAGCATAAAAATTATTTACTACACCGGAAATTCCGCCATGCACACTTCTGTCCGGCCCGATCATTAAGATTCTAAGTTTCTCCATATCTGCACACCTTTGTATGACTATGGGCATCTTTACTTTGATCCCTTTCCGGCAAACACTACCCATATGGTCTTAATGAGAATTTTCGCATCCAGCGTCAGAGACCAGCCGTCAATATACTTCAGATCATACTTTACCACATCATCAAAATCATCGATCTCACTTCTGCCGCTTACCTGCCAAAGCCCGGTAAGCCCCGGTGTCATGCTGATACGCCGCCTGTAATATTGCGTATACCTTTCGAATTCATCTTCTGTCGGAGGTCTTGTCCCTACCAGGCTCATATCACCTTTTAATACATTATAAAATTGCGGGAGCTCATCAATACTGGTCTTTCTGATAAATTTCCCCACCTTGGTAATCCGGGGATCATTTTCCATCTTAAACATCAGCCCCTGCATCTCATTTTGTTTTTCAAGCTCCTTTTTTCGCTCCTCTGCATCCATATACATAGAACGAAACTTATATATTTTAAATCTTCTTCCGTTTCTTCCTATCCGAATCTGAGAAAACAACACCGGTCCCGGCGAATCCAGCTTGATGGCAAGCGCTACAAAAGGGAAGAAAATCAGTGTAATTACTATTCCCACCAGCCCGCCTGCAATATCCATCACACGCTTGATCAACAACCGCTTATAGCTGCTTTGAAACCGGGTATAAGTAATCACAGAATAATTTCCAACATTACCCATCCTTCCTCTGTCCGAATAAATCCCCGGCAGTTCCAGACAGTAGTGGCAGTCCACACCCATCTCATCAAATCCGCCAAGAATTGCTTCTACCTGCTTTTGCTTTAAATCCGGCACATGAATAAACACTTCATCTAATGCTGTCAAAGTCATATCCTCAATAAACCGTTCTGTCATTGGAATCATGGGAATGCCGTCAATCTCATCTGACATTTCCGTGTCAATTTCCGGACATGCAACCCCCACCAATTGATAATTAACATCCAAATTTTCTTTCAGCCGTTCGATCACCTGCGCTGCCATTTCCCGCTGCGTGATTACTAACATCTTAATTTGAGAAAGATCGGAACGGTAATGCATGCATAATGCCTGCTTAATTGCCAGGTGTACAAGCAATGTTATGATCACATTGAGTATCATAAACAATCCCATAACAAAACGGGAAAAAGGCTCTGCCCACTGCAGAAAATACATGACTGTCTGAACGACCAAAAGCATAATAACATGGTATTGAACGACCGCCCTTAATTCTTTTAGAATGCTTCGCTTTAAAAAGTTTCTGTTCCAATCAAGAAAAAAGGTGTAAATCGTGCAAAATAATAAGAAAAGAAGACACACTTGAAAGTGTATCGTCTTATCTCCCATATCCCTGAAATTTCCAAACCGGAGATAGGTTGCAAGAATAAACGAAATGCCAATGGTCACCAAATCTGCAAACCACAACCCATAGACCTCCATGATTTTATTCTTTTGGTTCATGCCTTTCTCCCAAAACTACGCTTTATCTTTCTAACCGCTTTTCTAAAAAATCGTTTTGTTTTCATGGTAATATTTATTACCATCCGCCGGTATCTGCTAATGGGCGCCATAATTAAATGCTGGTAATCATCCAAATGCTTCAAAAGATAGTCTGGGTAACTGTCATCAATTTCCACTCTCACAAATTCAGCATTCCTGCCAAACATGTCCTGCCCTAACAAAAGCCGGTCTCTAGCTTCTGCAAGGACATCTTGATTATTATACTCCTGATGAGCAGCAGCCACTACCTTGTCCCCAATTCTCTTAGAAACATCGCTTTCTTTACTACTTCCCATATAACCAAAGTGCCAGCCTCCATCCGCTACTCTCACTGCCATGGGCAATGTCACAGATGATTCCCGCATTCGGATAATTCCGCTTTCCGGAATATTTTTTTTGCTAAAAACCTTGGTTCCCAGCCACATCTTCCTTTTAACCCCTGGAAACTCTCCTGTAATGGAAAGAAGCTTTCCGGATACCTCCTCCATGTTCAGATAACAGTAAAACATCCTCTGCGCCAAATGGTAGACCTTATCAGGGTCAAAATGGTCAATAATCTCTTTAAGCGTCTTTGGATTGGGGATTTCATCCACGTCACTTAATATAATCACATCGTTATCATCTGCATCTGCAAGTCCCTTTGCCAGTGCGTTCTTTTGAAAGTTGTCCCTTTCATGGGTAGTTGCATCTATTGGTGAATTATCCACCACAATATATTCTATTTTCGGCAAAAAGTCTTGGAAAAGATTTTTATTTTTTTCAAAACACAATTCCTTAGGCGCTCCCGAAAAGGTTACCGTAGACTCTTCTATAATAAACCTGTCCACCAACGGATCCAGAATATGAAGTCTCAAATTTAAGATATCCAGTTCATTAAAAAAAGGAATGCAATCATATACCATCTTTTTGTCCTTACCTGTCTTCTTTATTGATATGCTTCCAAAACAACAACCTTCTGACATGTTTCTTAATGCTCAGCCATCTTTTTGTCCATGGATTTTCAAAGTGAGGATACTGCGCATTCCTCCCCCACCACTTATGAAATACAAATGGTGCATCCACCTCCAACACTTCGGGAACCGGATGCTCATGTCCGAAATATTTCGCCACCTCAATCGGGGCAATTTTCATTCCAGCTTCTTCCAGTTTATGCTTATTCATGCAGCATAAAAACACATCTTCATTGTAAAACCCATCTTCGTCCTTCTCCCATGGCAATCCTGCCTTCTTAGGAAACTCTAAAAGCCTTTTGCTCCTCAAAGAAACACTGTTCCCAACTCTGCACAGATTCCCATAAATGTCATGAAAACAGTGTCTTGTCCCCGGATCGGGTATTGGCCACGGTGAACCAATATAATCATATTTTAAAAATTCGTCCCTCCACTTTTCCGGGTGAACAACAAAGCCGTCAGAATGAATCAAAAGCACATAATCTGTATGAATATGATCGCAGAGTTCATATACCGCTTTATAGTTAAAACAGTCAATATCAGTTAACTTTGAAGTATGTTTATAAGTGATAGATCTTGGAAGCCCTAACGGTTTTCTGTGTGTAATGAGCACAACTTCCCCAAACTCAATACCCTGCATACTATATTCAAGCGCTTTGATCGCTTCATAGATCTTTACACTGGTCATTGCCGCCAATGTGACATTAGGAAGTTTTAACTTCTCTTTGTTTCTATCCATGAATATCTCCATTCCCATGATTAATTCTGCTGCTTATTCCCCCATACAATAATACAATTATCTGCTTTTGTTAAGGGCTCCTCTTTAATGATCGATGAACCAGGAATTATTTTCAGAAGTTCCTCTAAACTGTAGCCATCCAGCTTGTCACAAGATAAAGTATTCCATGTTATATAACCTGCTTTTGCCTTTAAGATCACTTTCTCCAGATAAATGTCCTGAACATCGCGAATCAGTTCCGAAAAAGCATAATTGCTAATCACCAGATCATAATTTCTTTCTATGTCAATCTTAGTTCCATCCACAAATTTTGCTCTTCCAATAACACTTTCCCCAAATTTCCCAAGATATTTTTTGGCAAGCCCTAAAACCTCTGGAAGATCAAAAAGAAAATAATTTTCAATACCTGACAGATAAGATGTCACAAGCCTGCATTGGCCTGCATAGCCAATCCCAATCTCAGCGGCAGATTGTATGCTGCGTACATCATATAATGATACAATATCCTGCAATACCTTCGCATAACGCAGGGTGGTAGGCGAAACCATTAAGTTTCGTCCATTAATTATATAAGGATAGATTTTGGGATTGCCATATAAATCATTGTCACAAAAGCTATCCCACTCAACATCTGTAAATTTTACTTGATCATTTTTTGAAATTACATCCAAATACTCCTGTCCCTGAGACTGCGTAACATGCTCCATGACTTGCTTATAAACTTCATTTTGACGAAATCCTTTAAAAAAATGTTCATGTCTGGATGCCATATAACAAACAACGGGATATTTTTCATTATCTGTTATACTCGTTTTTCGTTCCCCTACCAATAATTTATTACAATAATACTTAAAAAAAATCTTTTCTACATACCGATTACAAATCTTCTTTACTTTTTTCATTTCTTTTCATCTCCTTTTACAGTATAACTCACTTGACAATTTTGCACTCCTAGCTGACTACACCCTGCTTTCTGATTCTTCGAAGTACTGCCCGGCAGACTTTTTTTGAATAAAACCAGCCAAAAATCAACCTTCTGCGAATATTTTGAAAAAAACTCCTGACCGCTCCAGGGCTTTGCCCTCGTCTGGCATACTTAGAAGATTTCTGCTTATATATTTCTAGTTCTTTTCGGCACTGCTCGGCTGTAAAAAGCCTGCCTTTTCTATCCATGTAATGAAACAAGCTGTATATATTTTGCTCTGACGCCCAATAGCCATCAGAAACATTATGTCTTGCCCAATATTTGGGCGCAATGACAAATTTCAGAGTCTCACTGGTATGGGCAGGCAAACAGGCAAAAGAAGAATTAGACAGCAATAAATAATGGGCGTTTTTTAAAGTTACATAGTCCTTCCCTACATCAAAATGATGGGCCGGAATTCCCGGCAGCATTTTCCCGGCTGCCTCCACATCATCGGTAACGATCATAAACTCCATGTCCGGTCGGATTTTTTTCATTTCTTTTATGCCATGAAGCCAATATTTTTTGTCCACAAAAAGTTCAAAATTCCCTGTATATTCACCGCCCCGCATGTTAATAACACATAGGTTCTCACGGCTGTATTCATAGGAGTCATATTCAGGCTTTACCCTAAGCCACTGCTTCACCTGATCCAAGTACTTTATAAAATACGATTCATCCTGCATATTACCATAAATCAGTGTATTATCTTCCACATGATGGATTCCTTCGTCCGCTCCGGAGATATAACAGCCATAAATCATATCATGTTTAGAATTCCCGATATAAAGGCGGGTTTCCTTATCTTGATATATTTTAAATTTTTTCTTTTCCTCCGGGGAAATAGCATAACCCAAATCCATATCCATGAAATACATTCCCCGATTGCTGTGGATATTCACGGCAAAACATTCCTGTCCTGCTGTTCCGAACTCGTAACCATTTTCCTCTGCAATAGCTCTGGCCGTCACATAACAAAACAATTGGTTTCCAAGTCCCTGCCCATCAATAAACTCCGTCCCAATCATTCGATATTCCTCATTTTTTCAATGTAGTCTCCACCAGTTTTCTGTCTTCCACCTTATAGATCATATCACATTTTTCAATGGTATTTAGCCGATGTGCAATAATGATCATGGTTTTTTTCCCATGGAAGCTGTTGACCGCATCCATCACGGCTGCCTCTGTGTCATTATCAAGAGCCGATGTTGCCTCATCAAACACCAGAATCTCCGGATCGTGATAAAGCGCCCTGGCAATACCGATCCTCTGCCTCTGCCCGCCGGACAACCTGACACCCCTGTCACCAATCGTCGTATCCAACCCCTGAGGAAGTTCCTCTACAAACTCCTTTAATTGCGCTTCCTCAAGCACCTCCCAAATTCGCTTCTCGTCAATCTTATCTTCATCAATACCAAAAGCAATATTATCCCTGATAGACTCATCAATCAGATATATGGATTGAGGGATATAACCCACCTGCGCCAGCCAGGATTCATAATTTTTAAAAATATCAATACCATCACAGGTAATCTCACCCCTCTGGGCATGCAAAAGCCCCAGCAGAATATCCACGATGGTAGATTTCCCTGCACCCGAAGTTCCGATGATCCCTACAGATTTACCTTTAGGCACCACCATATGTGCATCTGTAAAAATATCCTTATCCGAATCAGGATAATGGAAGGAAATATGGCTCAGTTCAATCTGATGTTCCAACTTCAGCTTTTCTTTCTGGGCATTTGCCCTCCGTTCTGCCAGCATCGCATCCGTCTTCATCCCTTCCTGAAGATTCTGATAGACAAAATCAAGGCTGGGCTGGGTGTAAGAAATCTGCGTAATATAAGTATTGATCCGGTTCACGCTGGGCAATACCCTCATTGCCGCCACGCCAAAAGCAGACACGGTAGACACCATCAGAGACATGTCCCCGCCGCCCCGGATAAAAACCATAAGAAACCCAAGGACTCCTACAATAAATACCGTTTCAATAAGAAGCCGGGGTGTATTGTTCATCACCGCATAGGTAGTTGCCACATTGGCTCCTATTTTCCCGCTCTCATAATAATTGCGTACAAAAAATTCTTCTCTGTTCAGCACTTTTACATCCTTGAGACCATAAATCGCTTGTATCCTCCACTTGGCGATCCTGGATTGTATGGATTGGTTTTTGCTTCCTATCTTATTCAAACGGGGTTTAAATACTTTGATGATCAACAAGGTCATTGTCCCAAAAAGAATCAAAATAAACAGGGTCATAGCAGTATCCATAATTAGCAGCATAAAAAAAATCAGACAAGATACCACTACCTCAGATGCCAGTTGAATCATGGATAGCATCAACGAAAATGTATGTGGAATATCGCTGTCAGTAATCCGAAATACAGTGGGAATATCTGCCCCCAGGTACTCTTCATAAGGCCTGTTTAAAAATTCTGCCATCACCCGGCTGATCATACGATTTCTGTTCTGGTCAATAAAAGCATTCTGCTTATAGGTCAGAAAAAGGATATATAGATTTTTGACTACATAAACTCCCATCAATGCTAACAGTAACGCCATCGTTATCTGACTTACATTTTGAATGTGAAAAAAATCACATATTTTTTGTAAAAAAGCATATTTTTCAATATATTCCATCAAAGTTTCCGGCGTAATAAGCACCATCACAACCGGCATCATAGCGCCCACACCTAATGTTTCCAGAAATCCACCAATAAAAATCATAATTCCCAACACAAATAGCTGGAACTTTTGCTTCCTGTCAAAAATATATCTGATCTTTTGAATCATGCTCGTATTATCCATTTTTCTCCTTGTGACAGCCACACAATGACTACTCATATCATGGTATTATACTTTTACATGTGTACATAATTATTAAAATTGTACCATAACTTGCCATAGTAAGCAAATTTTTCATTTAGGGTCACAAAAACCTCTGCCGTAATGGAATCACAAGCTTGTCATACGCCTTCACAACCCCATAGTACCCAGCGGGCATAATCAGTGCCAGTTTCATCCGGGCTTTATCTCCTGTAGAAATAAAATCATTTCGATAAATCCGTTTCACTTCGGCTTCCTCACTTTTCAAAAGCTGCATCAATTGTCTTGCAGCTTCTTTCATTTTCCTGTTTCTAAAATCCAAATAATAGTCAAGCAGCCTCCGGTAAAAGCGGTAAGCTGCTTTTTCTGCCAATTTCTGCTCCCCTAAACCATATAAATAACCAATCTGCTCCTTCCAAAACGGAATCTCATCCTGAAACCGGCGTTCCGCCAGCCTGACATTCATAATACTTCCGCTCCGATCCACCACATAATTATAGAAGGCTTCATCCAAAAGGACACATTTCTCAGCTCTGGCAAGCGCCCATGTGGTATACATGATATCCTCCGAAGATTTCCCTTCTACAAACCGGATATCCTTTATCAACTTGCGTTCAAACAGTTTACTCCAGACAGAATTGTATATATGGTATGGCGGATCCACGCTAAGGTATAAATCCATGGCCTCGTGCATAGTCAATTCCAGCCGTTTTCCCGTAGGGTGAAAATCCTCCGCACCTTCCCCGATTTCCCGATAATTGCATACTGCAATCTGTGCATTCGTTTCCACACAGGCATTTACCATTGCTTCATACATCTTTGGCTCTACCCAGTCATCCCCGTCCACAAATCCTACAAAGTCTCCGGTGGCTGCCTCCAAACCGGAATTGCGGGCAGCAGACAACCCGCCATTCTTTCGATGAATCACCTTCACGTTTTCATTTTCATCTCCATACTTGTCGCAAATTGCCGCTGTGCTGTCTGTGGATCCATCATCCACTAAAATAATTTCTAATGAATGGTAGGTCTGCATAAGCAGACTGTCCATACATCGAGACAAATAACCTTCAATGTTATATGCCGCAACAATAACCGAAACCAGCTTTTCACCCTGCATCTTTTTCCTCATTTCCTTCATCTGCCGCTCCACGGTGAAATCCTCTTATATCAGTTCCCCTTGGGGAGAAACTTTTATCATTTCCTGCGTATAAATATCTGTATAATCCTGATGGTTGTGCCATTTGGAGGGGGCAATCACCTTTTTCCTCTTATCCGGATTCAGCCATGCCCCCCACCAGCTGAAACTGGAATTCGCTATAATATGATGACTGCACCTGCTCATCAAAAACAAATCAAGATACCCCATTGCCTCATCAGTCCCCTCTACAATTTCAAAGGGAAAATCTTTCGAATACTCCTTTTCTATCCACTTCCGGACCCACTGGGGCTCATTGCTGAAAAAAAAGAAAACAGCCTGGGGATACTTATTTCGTACAAAATC
>VIDN01075179.1_pt1 | contig 9936 bp, 8 predicted proteins | sample 5025121 | NCBI WGS metagenome assembly VIDN01 (sample SAMN11852952, study PRJNA449069) | gut metagenome | isolation source: stool from female vole | host: Microtus ochrogaster | place: USA:Florida | collected 2017 | reverse complement strand
GCGGAAAAGACCGGATTTTATACGGAAATAGCGAAAAGGCTTTGCCGGTTTGAGGAGGAGATCGAACGGGAAAATTATCTGACTGCAGTTGCGGAGGTTCATCAGATTGATCCGCAGAATCTGAGAAAGCTGGTGATCAGTCAGGCGGCGGCAGGCGCTGCCATAAGACCACAGGAAGTCCGCTCCGGCATACAGCGTAAAAATATGGCGGAGGACGGTCAAAAGAAGGTACAGCGGGCGTTGCTCACATGGCTTGCTGAAGAACCGGCATTGTTTGGAAAGATCGTGGAATACATCACTCCGGAAGATTTTACGGACGAGTTGTATTACAAGGTGGCAAAGAGGCTGTTTGAGGATCATGATGCAGGCAGTGACAATCCGGCAGCAATCGTGGATCTGTTTGAAGATCAGCAGGAACGGAATGCCGTAGCGGAGATCTTTCATACGCCACTTGCGGGGATAAAGACAAAGGAAGAACGGGAACAGGCGCTCCGTGACATTGTTTTAAATGTAAAAAAGAACAGTTTTGCATATTATACCGCAAAGATGGGGAAAGATGTTAGTGCGGTACAACGCGTGGTTGAGGCAAAAAAAGCGTTGGAGGCATTGGAACGGATACATTTTGTCCTGGATTGAGAAAGCAGGAAAGATAAATCAAGGCTTAAAGAAAAGCAATTATGAAAGGAGTATAGATACCCAAATGGATGAAATCACACAAGCAAAATTTGATGAGAAACTGAAGGCGCTTCTGACGACTGCAAAAAAGAGAGGATATGCAGAGTATCAGGAGGTAATCGATTCTTTTGCGGATCTGAATCTGGAAGAGGAACAGTTTGATAAGATATGGGATGCGCTGGATAAAAACAAGATCCTTTTGAGAATTGATACGATTGACGACGATGATATTCCGGAGGAAGAACTTTCTCTGGAGGATGCGGCAGAGCTTGAACTCGATATGGAGAATCTGGAAAATTCCCTGGGGGACGGCGTCAGTATCGAGGATCCGGTCCGGATGTATCTGAAAGAGATCGGACGGGTGCCGCTTCTTAGCGCGGATGAGGAGATCGTCCTGGCAAAGAAGATGGAAGCAGGCATCGAGGCAGAGGAAGAGAAGAAAGAGCTGGAAAGTAAGCTGGAAAATGAAACGGCAGAAGCAAAGAAAAAGAAGCTGATCAAAAAGATCAAAGAAAAGGATGATTTGATAGAAGAAGGCAAAGCAGCAGCGAAGAATCTTTCCGAAGCAAATCTCCGTCTTGTGGTCAGCATCGCAAAGAGATATGTGGGGCGAGGCATGCTCTTTCTTGATCTGATTCAGGAAGGCAATCTGGGACTGATCAAGGCGGTGGAAAAATTTGATTACCGGAAAGGATATAAATTCTCGACGTATGCAACATGGTGGATCCGGCAGGCGATCACAAGGGCGATAGCCGATCAGGCCAGGACGATCCGTATCCCGGTGCATATGGTGGAGACGATCAATAAGATCATCCGGATCAATCGTCAGCTGTTGCAGGAATTAGGAAGGGAACCGTCTCCGGCAGAGATCGCTGAGCGTATGGATATTCAGGAAGAAAAGGTAAGGGAGATATTAAAGATTTCTCAGGAACCGGTATCTTTGGAGACGCCCATCGGCGAGGAGGAGGACAGTCATCTGGGAGATTTTATTCAGGATGACAATGTGCCGGTGCCGGCAGAGGCAGCCGCATCCATGATGCTTAGGGAACAGCTTGATGAGATATTGGACACTCTGACAGAGAGAGAACGGAAGGTATTGACACTCCGCTTTGGATTGGTGGACGGACGCGCGAGGACGCTGGAGGAAGTCGGAAAGGAATTTTCCGTCACAAGGGAGCGTATCCGTCAGATCGAGGCGAAGGCATTGAGAAAGCTCCGTCATCCGAGCAGAAGTAAGCGGATCAGGGATTATCTGGATTGATGGCGGCGTTATCAAGACGGCTGCAGGCAGTGGCTGCATTGGCGGAACCGGGAAAAACGGCAGCGGATATCGGTTGTGACCATGGATATGTAAGTATCCGGTTGATCCAACAGGGGATATTTTCCAAGGTGATCGCCATGGATGTCAGACCGGGACCGTTAGAGACTGCCGGAAAGAATGTTGCTCTTTACCGGATGGAGGATGCCATTGAACTGAGGCTGTCGGACGGACTCCGGATGCTGGAGATCGGAGAGGCGGACTGTATGATCTGTGCCGGCATGGGCGGCGCGCTGATATGCCGTATTCTGGAGGGTGAACCGGAGAAGGCACAGGCAATGGAGCAGATCATATTACAGCCGCAGTCGGAGATATCACTGGTACGCAGGTTTTTAAGACAACATGGATATGCCATTGTAAAAGAGGATATGGTAAAAGAAGATTGCAAATATTATCCGATGTTCCGGGCGGTGCGGCAGACAATGTGGGAAAAATTGCCGGAAGACAGGCAGATTCTTTATGATGAATATGGGAAACTATTGTTAGAGAGCCATCATCCGGTCTTATATGAATGGCTGCTACATGAGCAGGCTGTCACCGGTGAGATCCTTTCCGGGCTTCAAGAAGTAGATGGAGCAGAACGGGATACGGACACAGGCAGGCGGCGGAAGCAGAGACTGTCGGAACTGCGGGAAAAGCAGCGGAGAATAGAGGCTGCATTATCATATTATAGATAATATGAAAATAAGAAAGGTGGCATTATGCAATTAGAGGAAGTAATCAGGCGGCTGGAGGCGCTTTCCCCGCCATCCTTTGCGGAAACCTGGGATAATAGCGGACTGATGTGCGGCAGGAAGAAGAAGGAGATTGAAAAGATACTGCTTTCCGTGGATGCCACGGATGAGGTTGTAGAGGAGGCAGTGCTTTCTGATACGGATCTGCTTCTGACGCATCATCCATTGATTTTTCCGCATGTATCAAGCTTGACAGAGGATGATATCGTAGGCAGGAGATTGTTTAAGCTGATTCAGGCGGATGTATGCTGCTATGCGATGCATACTAATTTTGATGTGATAGGTATGGCGGATGAGGCGGCAGATCGCTTGGAGCTGACTGACAGGACTGTGCTGGATGTTACATATGAAGATTCATTATCCAAGGAAGGCGTGGGCAGGGCAGGGCGGCTGCCACAGGAGATGAGTCTGCGGGAATGTGCGGAACTGGTCAAGGAAGTGTTTTTGATTGATTCCGTCAGGATCTATGGTGATCCCGAAATGAGGATCCGCATTGCCGCGATCTCGCCGGGTTCCGGAAAGAAGAGGAGCGGCTATGCCTTAAAGGCGGGAGCGGATGTCCTGATCACGGGTGATATCGATCATCATGATGGGATCGACTCTGTGGCAAGGGGACTGGGCATTATCGATGCGGGACATTATGGGATAGAGAAGATATTTCTGTCGTATATGAAGCAGTTTATCTTAAAAAATATGCCGGAGATGACTGTAGTGTGCGCATCGCAGAAGGAACCCTTTATTGTGGTGTAAGAAAGTGCGGAATGCAAATGGCGGTTACGGCTGTGGCATATCGGGCTGTGGTAAATATAATAATGGATATATATGAGAATAGGGAACAGAAAGGACAAAGGAAGCATGGATAAGGTGATACTGACGATTGAAGGCGAAAAGAAAGAATATCCAAAGGGAATCACATATGAGGAGGTCGCAGAGGAATATCAGGCGAAGCATGACGGTCTGATTGCGGTGGTTATGGAGGATGATAAGATCCGTGAATTATCAAAGGTTGTGGAAAAGGACGCAGTGGTAAGGCTGATCACCAGAAGGGAGTCCATCGGGCATAAGACCTATGTGCGTACGGCGATCCTGACCATGGTCAAGGCTGTTGCGGATATTTTGGAGGCAGAGGAAAAAGGTTCTTCCAAGGTAAAACAGGTCAAGGTGGAATATACCATCGGTAACGGATACTATGTCAGTCCTAAAGGCGGACTGACGATCGATCAGACCTTTATTGATAAAGTAAAAGCGCGCATGCGGGAACTGGTTGCGGCGAAGACAAAAATTAATAAGTATTCCATGAATACCGATGAAGCACGGGAGATTTTTGCCAGAGCAGGTATGGCTGATAAGGATAAATTGTTCCGTTACCGCCGTGGTTCGCAGGTCAATATCTATGAGATAGACGGCTATCAGGATTATTATTATGGTTATATGCTGCCGAATGCAGGATATATCAGGGAGTTTGATCTGCTGCCCTTTAATAATGGATTTATGCTGATGCTGCCGGAAATGAGCGATCCGTTGACGGTAAAGCCGCTGGCTTCCAGAGAAAAGCTGTTTGAGACGCTGAGGAAAGGGACAGACTGGGGCGAGAAGCTTGGTATCGATACGGTAGGTGATCTGAATGACAGGATATGTGAAGGTGGTCTGAGCGATATCATCTTATTGCAGGAGGCTCTACAGGAGCGCAGGATCGCTGAGATTGCTAAGGAGATTGTAGAACGCGAGGGCGTGAAGTTCGTCATGATCGCGGGACCATCCTCCTCCGGTAAGACGACATTTTCCCACCGGTTGTCCGTGCAGCTTGCTTCCTATGGACTCAAGCCGCATCCGATTGCGGTGGATGATTACTTTGTCAACCGGGAGGATACGCCGAAGGATGAGAAGGGTGATTATAATTTTGAATGTCTGGAAGCCATCGACACGACGCTCTTTAATCAGGATATGACAAGGCTGCTGACTGGCGAGACGGTGGAGCTGCCGTCCTTTAACTTTAAGATCGGAGCAAGGGAGTATAAGGGCAATTATAAGACTTTGGGCCCGGAGGATATCCTTGTGATCGAGGGCATCCATGCGTTAAATGATAAAATGTCGCTATCCCTGCCGGCAGAAAGTAAGTTTAAGATCTATATCAGTGCGCTTACGAGCCTGAATGTGGACGAACATAACAGAATTCCCACCACGGATGGAAGGCTGATCAGGCGGATGGTAAGGGATGCAAGGACGAGAGGCGCTTCTGCAACAAGGACAATTAGAATGTGGCCTTCGGTAAGACGCGGCGAGGAGGAGAATATCTTTCCCTTCCAGGAAAGCGCGGATGCAATGTTTAACTCGGCGCTGATCTATGAACTGGCGGTGCTTAAGCAGTTTGCGGAGCCGTTGTTATATTCCGTGAAAAAGGATGAACCGGAATATTATGAGGCAAAGAGGCTGTTGAAATTTTTTGAATATTTTCTGGGTGTGAGCAGCGAGAATCTTCCTAACAATTCCATTGTAAGGGAGTTTGTAGGGGGGTCCTGTTTTAACGTATAATCACATAAGTGGGACGGATGGTCGCGCGGGAAATCCCCGTGAGGAAAGTCCGGGCTTCGCAGGGCAGGATGCCGGATAACGTCCGGTGGAGGCGACTCCAAGGCTAGTGCAACAGAAATATACAGCCGCGCAAGCGGTAATGGTGGAAAGGCGGTGTAAGAGACCACCGCCCGGCTGGTAACAGCCGGGGCTCTGTAAACCCCATCCGAAGCAAGACCAAACAGAAGACTACAGGCTTGCCCGGCCTGTCTTCAGGTAGGTCGCTTGAGCCTGCCGGTAACGGCAGGACCAGATAGATGATCATCCCGGCCGGCATAGCCGGCTATGACATAACCCGGCTTATAGTCCCGCTTATGTATTATATATAATTTGGAAAGTGATTACCTATGAATAAGGAATGGTCTGAACTTAATAAAACAATGCAAACACAGATTAGAAAGAAAGATACCTATGAAGTGGGTATTGATACTTTGATTGATTTACGGAATCAGTTAATGCAAAGCTTGATATCTTTGAAAGAGGAATTGCGCAGAGAGGATTTTGACGCAATTCCTTTTATAAACGCAGACGGTTATCATAGTAAAACGATTGCCTATTCTATTTGGCATATCTTTCGGATTGAAGATATAGTCGCGCATACATTAATAAGTGGGAATGAACAGGTGTTTTTTGCAGGTAATTACCAAACGCGTATCAATTCGCCAATAATTACAACAGGAAATGAACTTGTAAAACAGCAGATTGCAGACTTTTCAAAACAGCTTAATTTGAAAGAGCTATATTCCTACATCTTTGAAGTAAAAGAAAGTTCCGAGAAGATAGTTGCGAGATTGTCTTACGACGAATTGAAAAGAAAAATACCAGAGGAAAGAAGAGAATATTTAAAATTTTTGAACGTAGTAAATACAGATGAAAATGCATTTTGGTTGATAGATTATTGGTGTAATAAAGATGTTCGCGGATTAATTCAAATGCCATTATCAAGGCATTGGATCATGCATATAGAGGCTTGTTTGCGTATTAAGAATAAGATACACTCGTAAGCGGAGTTTCCAATTTGTAGGAAAACGAACAGTGTGGCAAATTTCAGTTTATCGGGGATTAGATTGGCTCCGAATTTTAAGAAATCCGGTCTGTCTTCAGGTAGGGGATTATATTATATTTTCTGCAGGCGGTACAATCCGCATCTGTTTTTGCAGACGCTCTTTCAGGCTGTTTAGGAATCTTTCGTTTTCAAGTACGGTAAGCATGGGACCAAAGGACATAACTTCGATTAACAGTTCGGTCTCCATATTCTGATTATAATAGATGAGACATTCATAAGTGTCCTCATCTATTTTTGTAGTATTCTTTTCATAGTTTGCAAAGTGCAGCATGGCACGTTCAAGGGCATTGCGTTTGTTGACAATGAGCAGCCGGAGCGGTTCTTTATAGTAAGAACGCTGAATCATAGCGTCTAAATCCACAGGGGAGGATAAAGTTTTTGGCAGCAGTTGAACACTCTGAATACGGGAAACATTCAGAATTTCCAGCAGGTACTTATCCCGATGGACAGGCTTCAGGGCGAGAATCCGGAATTTGTCATTTTTGACAGAGTATTCCAGACGGGCGGGGACATAGTGGTGATGTACGCGTCTTCCGTTCGGGGAGGTGTAGTCAATGTCCACATATTGATTCTGCTTCTGTGCCTGAAGCAGGATCCGGAAGCAGTTCCGGTAATTTTCATCATCATAGGGGTCGCTGTCGGCGAATCGGTCAAAATAATAGAACTGTTCCGGTCTCCAAAGAGGGGTCACATCAGCCAGCATGTTATCCAATGCTTCCGATTGCTCCCGATCCAGAAACAATCCTATACGCGGGTCGGACAGCAGCGCCTTAAGATAGGACTTCTCAAGGTCAGAAACAGGGGTGGTAAGGGAGGATGAGAGTCTGGAACGGTATAGCTTCCCATCCTTTTCAAATAGATTCCATGTACCGTCTTCCAGCTTAGGGATTATAGAGAGCAGGCTCTCTTCAAATCCTTCGCCGCAGATTAGGCGGCGTATATCCTGTATTGTCAATGCATCCTGACTACACAGTAAATGTCTCAGCACCTGATAGTAACAGCTGTATATTTCTGAAAATAATTCCATAGGTATTCTCCCTTTTCAAACAGTCAATAGCTTTCAAAATCGCATCATAACTGCCTTTTTCAAATATCTTCCTCTATCTGATACATCCGGTACATCGTCCGCAAATCCCGATAAAAACGCCGTTCCACGGATTTATCCGTACATTCAAGAGACAGAATCCTTCCTATAAAAGTGCGAATCCAAGGCAGTATCTCATTGCAGTCGAATACTTCAATTTCATATTGATAAACATTCCTCTCTATTCTTGTGACCGTACCGCCTCTGCCCTCACGCTTTAGACGTTCAACAATATATTGCTCGGAAGGCTTCAGAGCCTGTATTTTCATAGTCAGCCTGTTAAGGTGATGTCGGTCATTTCCTTGGAATGATACGCCCCATAGATAACTTCGGTTCCGGCCTAACAGTTCCAACAGTTCCTCATATTTCTCCGATTCACCCAAGAGAGTGACGGTTTTGACAGTATCCAGACGGTAGCAGGTGAAGCGCCTGCTTTTTTTTACATATCCGCATAGAAAACGGCGGCCGCTTCTGGTGCTTATAAAGATTTGCAGGGGTGTACAGTCAGCGGTATTCAGGGCTCCGTTTTTGGAGCTTTTTATTTCCAGACGTACATCTGTCTTCTTGTTCATGGCGTCCAGAAGGTCCAAAAGGATTTCTTCCTCTAAAGTATGTACGCAGAAGCTGTGTTTCACCCGGAAGGTTTGGTTGTGATAATCCAACTGTTCCGAAAGGTAGTTTCCTATAATCCCAAAGTTACCTGCCATCTGATAAAACGCAAGGGCGTCCAGCATGCCCTCATTGGATTTTATCCAGACCGCAAGAGAATTATCGATGGAAAAAACAACGGTTTTCCCGGATTTCTTTTTATTCAGCAGACCTTCCTTTTCATATGCGTTGCACTTTCTGCGGACGGTCTGGATATCAAACAACGCCTCATATTCCTCCAGCAGGGCGCTTGTTATTTCCTCCACCGTCAATTCCGCGCCATCCTGAAGAAGATCCAAAATCAGGAAATGGAGCACGATATCGTTGTCGGTGAAGCTTTTCGTTTTCCATACCCTGAACAGCGGGTTGGTGTCCAGAAGGTTACTGTCTATGGCAAGGGAAATATTGGCGCCGTTAGATACATGGTCTTTGCGCACATGATCCCCAAGCCAGCTTTCCAGACGTCTCCGTTCATTGTCGTAGGTCCGGGGGCTCTTGTCCTTAAATTCGTCTCTGGTCTTGAAGCCGTAGACAAAAAAATCACGCACATATTCTCTTGTTTTGGGAAAGCTTTTAACCAGCTCCTGAAAATCAGACATACTAATAACCTTGCTCCTTGCTCAACCTGCGAATAAATTGCCGTTTATGGCAGTTTACTCTCTTATAGGAATAAATATATCACAGTTCGCAACTTTTTTGAAATGATTAACTGGAAAATGTTTCATATAATGATTTTAGTTCAGAGCACAAATTGCATACGGGAACAACAACACAGCTAAATACAAAACGTAACGAAAGGATGGAGTAAATATGTTCGTATTAAATAATGAAAAAACAAAATTTCCTGTAAAAGTATGGCTGGCGGATGAAAGTCAGCTGGAAGAGAATTGTCTGGAGCAGGCATATAACCTGTCACAGCTTCCTTTTATACATAAATGGGTATGCTTAATGCCCGATACCCATGCAGGCAAGGGAATGCCCATCGGCGGAGTAATCGCTGCCAAGGATGTGATAATCCCAAATGCGGTGGGTGTGGATATCGGATGCGGTATGGATTTTATTCCTACCAATATCCGTGTGGAGGACATAAAGGGCATTCAGACCGGAAACGGCACTCTGATCCAGTCCATCATCGGCAGTATCATGCGGGCGATTCCTTTAAATACAGAGAGATACAAGACTCCTCAGGAATCGGAAGTTCTGGACCGTGCTCAGCAGGAAATGGAAAAGTATGAGGAGAATGCGGCGCTGGTGCCATTGATAGAGGATGGATATTTTCAGGTGGGAAGCTTGGGCGGCGGCAATCATTTTATTGAACTTCAGGGAGATCAGGAGGGTTATCTCTGTATTATGATTCACTCCGGAAGCCGTCATCTCGGAAAGGCAATCTGCGATTACTTCCATAATAAGGCGAGAGAGTTGAACAGCATGTGGTACAGCGAAGTCAAAGATGAATACCGTCTTTCTTTCCTGCCTGTTCAGTCAAAAGAAGGACAGCAGTATATCAACTGGATGAATCTGGCTCTGGATTATGCCTTTGAGAACCGTGCCCGTATGCTGGATAAGACCTGTGCCATTGTTAAAGAGCAGATAGAAAAGCACACGGGTCTCACAGTGGAATTCGGAGAAGAAATCAACTGCCACCACAACTATGCGGCATTGGAAAATCACTATGACGCCAATGTCTGGGTACACAGAAAAGGCGCAACCAGAGTAAGAGAAGGAGAAATGGCTGTAATACCGGGCGCCATGGGCTCTTACAGCTATGTAGTGGAAGGGAAAGGAAACAAAGAATCATTTTGCACTTCCTCCCACGGTGCGGGCAGAAGCTACTCCAGAT
>VIDN01078613.1_pt1 | contig 9954 bp, 8 predicted proteins | sample 5025121 | NCBI WGS metagenome assembly VIDN01 (sample SAMN11852952, study PRJNA449069) | gut metagenome | isolation source: stool from female vole | host: Microtus ochrogaster | place: USA:Florida | collected 2017 | reverse complement strand
TCCCTCAGATTTAAAATGCTGAGCAGATTATTTTTGTAATTGTCCCATTCAAAGAATGGATAATAAATTCTGGCACCGATGATAGAAAAAATCACCGCATAGATAGAAAAATCCCAATAAACCTCCGGATCCTGTCCAGTCACCTTTGCCCACCTCGCCGCCATCGTGATTCCGGCTACAACACCAATGCCAATGATCACGCCGTACAACGCAATTTCAAAACCGAAAACACTGAAGCTTTTCGGTATATTTCTCAAATAGATTCCCATGTTGGGGAATGCTATATCCATTAAATCCATAGTAAGCCTTCCTTATAATCTATCCAATCAGACATTAAAACGGAACAGAATTACATCTCCATCCTTTACCACATAATCCTTTCCTTCCATTCCCACCAGTCCCTTTTCTCTGGCTGCTGCAAGGGAACCCTGTTCAAGCAGATCCTTATAATTGACCACCTCTGCCTTGATGAAGCCTCTCTCAAAATCCGTATGTATTTTTCCAGCTGCCTGAGGCGCTTTGGTTCCAATTTTAATAGTCCATGCTCTGGTCTCATCTTCTCCCGCTGTCAAAAAGCTCATAAGGCCAAGCAGACGATAGCTTGCCCGGATCAGCTTCTCAAGCCCTGATTCTTTCAGTCCGAGATCTTCCAAAAACATTGCCTTTTCCTCGTCATCAAGTTCCGAAATCTCCTGCTCGATCTGTGCGCAGATTGCAAACACCTCACTGCCATTTTCGGAGGCAAATTCACGCACCCTGTTAACTCCCTGATTGGAAGCTCCGTCATCCGCAAGATCCTCTTCTCCCACGTTTGCCGCGAAAATAACCGGCTTATAAGTGAGCAGATTATAAGAATCCAAGAGAGCCTTCTCATCCTCATCTTCCGTCACATAACTTGCGGCCAGCTTTCCTTCTTCCAGATGTGCCTTCAAAGACTCAAGAAGCGCCGCTTCCTTGGCAAGGGACTTGTCCATTCTGGCTGCCTTACCCGTCTTAGCAATTCTTCGATCCAATATTTCCATATCGGAAAAGATCAGTTCCAGGTTGATGGTTTCAATATCTCTCAGCGGATCAATTGATCCATCCACGTGCACCACATTGGAATCCTCAAAGCAGCGCACCACATGAACAACCGCATCTACCTCTCTGATGTTGCTGAGGAACTGATTTCCAAGCCCCTCTCCCTTGGATGCACCCTTCACCAGACCTGCAATATCCACAAACTCTATCACTGCCGGAGTCACCTTCTTTGAGTGATACATATCTCCGAGAAGCTTTAATCTCTCATCCGGAACTGCCACAATGCCCACATTGGGATCGATGGTGCAGAAAGGATAATTTGCCGACTCTGCTCCTGCCTTGGTAAGGGAATTGAATAATGTACTCTTTCCCACATTGGGTAATCCCACTATGCCTAGTTTCATGATATAATAATCCTCCATTTCCTCTATCCGTGAACATCCATTCACATTAAATCCTTCTAAGGAATCCTTCTCAGGATTTCTCTAGAATCAATATTTCTTTCTATTCTTTAATTCTTCATATAAGATTGAATAGTTTCCATACCTCACCCTGCTGATTGCTCCCCTGTCCAGTGCATCCTTTACCCCGCACACCGGCTCACTTAAATGGGCGCATCCGCCAAAGCGGCAGTCCTTTTCGTATCTGGCAAATTCCGGATAAAACCCTTGTAATTCCTCCTTCTCCATGTCCCCCAGACTCAGCGATGTAAATCCCGGTGTATCCATGATAAAGGTATCTTCTGAGAGTGCAAACAGCTCTGCATGCCTTGTGGTATGCTTTCCTCTCTCAATTTTGCGGCTGATCTCTCCGGTCTCCATGTTTGCTTTGGGGTAAAGCGCATTGATGATCGTGGATTTTCCGACGCCGCTGGGTCCTGCAACTACAGTTGTTTTTCCAGTAAGACAGCTTCGGATCTCTTCAACTCCCTGGTTCTTAGCCCCGCTTACAAATAGTACCTTGTACCCGCATCCACTGTAAGCTGCCAATAGTTCATCTTGTTCTTCTTTGGATGCAATATCCTTCTTATTAAAACAGATCACGGAAGGAAGATTTTGCTTTTCCATGGAAATCAAAAAACGATCCAGCAAATTGTAATTGGGATCCGGCTTTACAATTGCAAAAATAACCAGTGACTGATCAACGTTAGCACAAGCCGGCCGGATCAATGCGTTCTTTCTTGGAAGAATCTTCACAATATTCCCCGTATGATCCGCCTCATCCACCAGTTCGATCTCCACATTATCTCCAACCAGAGGTTTGATTCCATCTTTTCTGAATATGCCCTTTGCCTTGCATTCTATCAGGCCGGAATTGGTATACACGTAATAAAATCCGGCTATCCCCTTAATGATCTTCCCCTGCAACAACACCCCTCCATGCATTTTTATTAGCAGTCTTTCTCCTTATTCTGCAACAAAATTAACCGGGCGGCGTATTTCCTTCGACTCAGAACTGCCTCCCACGATTTCTCCATTTTCGCCAATGCTTGACGGTTCTATCTCATTCACGTATTGATAGAGAATATATCCTGTCTGGGATTTAATTCCCGTAATATTCTGCTGTTCGATGGGGAAAGAGGTCGTCTGTGTACTCAAAAGCTGAGTTCCGTCATCTGCCATTAATGTTACCGTAACAAGTGTTCCTCCCCGGAAGTTCGGATCCTCCTCCCCGGTGGGTGCTGTAATCGCATCCGTAAATCTAAATGTGGATTGAATAGGCCCTAAGCTAATGCTGATATCAACTTTGGTACCGGCCTCCGCATAAGAACCTACGGAATAGCTTTGATAGCATACCAGTCCTGTGAGATCCGTATTTTCATTGTTTACCTCGGATACTACTCCGAGCTGAAGGCCGGCTTCCACCAAAATCGCCATAGCCTCCTCCTCTGATCTGCCCATCAGATCCGGCACTCTGACCTTTTCCGTGTCCTTACCCAGACTGATGGTTATGGTTACTGTTGCACCGCTGGGTGCCTTCTCACCTGCTTTGGGAGACTGAGTAATGATGCTGCCTGCCTGAATATATTCATCATAGTCTTCTGTCTTATTAACCGGAAAACCTTTCTTTTCTAGCTCAACAGTACCCTCCGCTTCGGACATACCCACCACATCAGGCACTTCTACTCCTTCGGATCCGGCACTGACGGTAAGAACCACATTACTGCCTTCTTCAATCATCTCTCCGGGCTCCACGCTTGCTTTCATTACAATGCCCTGTTCATAATCCGCGCTTTCCTGATATTCAATCTCCGGAGTCAGCCCGATATTCAGAAGTGCGACCTTCACCTCATCCACGGTTTTGCCTACAACCGTGATCATTTCTACCTTGGGCTTTTCCTCCTCTTCCTCCCCTTCGGAAGTCTCTGCCTCATTTCCAAAATCAAAAACACCAACCGCTCTTCCTACCAGGAAAAGGACAATACAGCCGATAAGGATTGCTGCAATCACTGCAAGGATCGTAGTGATTCTTTCCATCTTCGGTTCATACTCATCCTCATCATCGTCCTCATCGTCATTTTCGTATTCATACTCATATTCGTACTCGTCATCGTCCTCTTCGGGTTCCGGTTCTTCCTCCACCACATACGTCTTTTTGACGGGTTTCTTCACACTCTGCTTTGCACTCTTCTTTACTTCCTTTTCGGTTCGAAGATGCATAGCCTCTTCCATCGTATCCCGTTTGTAGGACTGCCTCTTAATTCTGTCCATTTCGCTGTCACTGATCGTCTTGGTAGAGCCATCCTCATCCGGATCGACCACCTTGACAAAATCCTCATCCGGCGTCATCAGGGAACGCTTCAAATCCGTGATCAGTTCCCCCATAGACTGGTAACGCCTGTCGGGACTCTTTTGGCAGCATTTAAATACAATCTGCTCTACGCTCACCGGAATCTCAGACACATATTCTCTGGGGGAGGGCATCTCCTCCTGAATATGCTTGATGGCAATAGCCACCGTTGTCTCCCCGTTAAAGGGCACTCTGCCCGTAAGCATCTCAAACATGGTTACACCCAGTGAATAAATATCACTCTTTTCATCCGAATAGCCGCCTCTTGCCTGCTCCGGCGATGTATAATGAACCGATCCCATTACATTAGATGTAATCGTATTGCTGGTTGCCGCCTTGGCAATTCCAAAATCCGTAACCTTAACCTTACCTTCTTTGGATATGATAATATTCTGGGGTTTGATGTCTCTGTGAATAATATGATTGTTATGGGCTGACTCAATTCCCATGCTGACCTGAATAGCAATGCTGACTGCCTCCTTGACTGACAGCCTTGCTTTCTTCTCGATATATTTTTTGAGAGTGATTCCCTCTACCAGTTCCATTACAATATAGTAGATTCCGTTTTCCTCTCCTACATCATAGACATTTACAATATTCGGATGCATCAGCCCTGCTGCCGCCTGAGCCTCTATTCTGAATTTGGATACAAAATTTGCATTTTCCGAAAATTCCTGTTTCAGAACCTTTACGGCCACAAAGCGATTTAACTTATGATCCTTTGCCTTATAAACATCCGACATTCCGCCTGTACCGATTTTTTCCAGTATTTCGTATCGATCTCCGATTATCATTCCGATTTTAATCATATTTCATCTCCATCCAACCATGTTTTCGCATCATTCTCTGGCAAACGCATCAATGATGATCACCGTAATATTATCCTTGCCTCCGTTATCATTGGCGGCTTCTATCAGTCTTTGTGCTTTTTCTTCCATAGATACCGGTTCTTTCAAGATAGCGCCGATTTCTTCATCCTCCAGCATATTGGTAAGTCCATCTGAACATAGCAATACCAGTTCCCCCGGCTTCAGCTCCTCATGAAAAAAGTCAATCTCCACCGTATCTAATGCGCCGATTGCTCTGGTAATAATATTTTTGTCCGGATGGTTTCTTGCAGCCTTCCGGTCAATACCGCCCATCCGCACCATCTCTTCCACAAGAGAATGATCCGTGGTAATCTGTCTGATTTCACTGCCGATAATATATAACCTGCTGTCCCCCACGTTGGCCACCTGAAGATAATGACCCAGGCAGGTTGCAGCTACCACCGTAGTTCCCATTCCCGAAAGGCTTTCATCCTCCCCCGCCTTTCTGCGGATCTGATCGTTGGCAATACGTATCGCCTTGCCTAAAATGCGGACCGGATTCTTTTCAAAGCACCCCCGTACCTCCCGGATAATCGTTTCCACCGTACACTTGGACGCATAATCTCCCGCATTATGACCTCCCATTCCGTCGGCCACAATAAATAAGTTAGGAAGATTCCCTATAGGAGTCTCTGAAACATAAACATAGTCCTGATTTAGTTTTCGCTTTTTCCCTATATCTGTGACAGAAAAGGCTCGTATCACGTTGTTACCTCCTTCAGTGCCTTTTGTCTTCTGCGAAGCTGACCGCAGGCACCGTCAATATCTCTCCCCATTTCCCTTCTAATAGTAACATTTATTCCATTTTTTTCAAGTTTATTTTTAAAGGACAGAATTTCCGGCTTCCCAGACCGGCTGAAATTCCGCTCTTTCACCGGGTTTACCGGTATTAAATTAATATGGCAGTTCAGTCCTTTTATAAGCTCTGAAAGCTCTTTTGCGTCCTGAGCTGTATCATTAACCCCTTGTGCAAGTGCATACTCAAAAGTAATTCTTCTTCCTGTCATTTCAAAATAGTACTCACAGGCTTCCATCAGTTCCCGGACGGAATATCTGTCTGCAATCGGCATCAACTTCCTGCGCTTCTCATCATTTGGTGCGTGAAGCGATAAGGCCAGCGTAATCTGCAGCTTTTCGTCAGCCAGTCTCCGCATCTCGGGAACCAGCCCGCAGGTAGACACCGTTACGTTTCTCTGACTGATATGCAGACCGTTCTCATCCGTAAGAAGCATAAGAAACCTGAGCAGATTTTCATAGTTATCCAATGGCTCTCCGGTTCCCATCACCACCACATTGGACACCCGCTCTCCGGTAAGAAGCGTAATCGCATAAATCTGATCCAGCATTTCGGAGGGAAGGAGTGATCTTTCCAGACCTCCTAAGGTGGAAGCACAAAATGCACAGCCCATGCGGCATCCCACTTGAGAAGAAATACAGACACTGTTTCCATGCTTGTACTTCATCCACACACTCTCCACCAGACAGCCGTCCGAAAGCTCAAATAAATATTTTTCGGTTCCGTCAATGGCAGACTTTTGTACTTTCACCGGCTTCACCGAAGTATAGGTAAAATGCTCCGAAAGCTTCTCCCTTAAGGAAAGAGGCAGATTGCTCATCTCCTCATAGTTCCTTGCCAGCTTCTGATGCATCCACTGATAAAGCTGCTTTGCCCGGAAAGACTTTTCACCCATGCTTTCCAGCTCTCTTTGAAGCTCTTCTAAAGTATATGATTTAATATCCTTCATATCCGGTTTATCCGCCTTTCTAAAATGTCCGGATCATTCTTGCAATAAAGAAGCCATCCGACTTATGGATTCCCGGAAAAAGCTGAATTTTTCCGTCTCTTCCTTCTTCCTTCAGTTCCTCCGGCAGATAAGGCGACAGACTTTGAAGTTCAAAAGGATGCTCTCTTGTAAACCACTGAACGATACGGTCATTCTCCTCTGGATTAATGGTGCAGGTACTATAGACCAGCACACCTCCCGGCTTCACATATCTCCACACTACATCCAGAATCTGTTTTTGTAAAAGCACAAGCTCGTCCATCGCTTCTTTCGTGATACGATACTTGATATCCCGCTTCTTCCCCATGATTCCAAGTCCGGAGCAGGGCAGATCCGCCAGCACTGCATCTGCCTTCTCAAACAGACTTTCATCCGGCGTCCGTGCATCACACACTTCGGCTTTAATATTCACATATCCCATTCTTTCTATATTATCTCTGATCAATGACGCCTTATACTCCGTCAGATCTCTGGAACACACCATTCCTCTCCCGCCCAGCTTTTCTGCCATATACATGCTCTTTCCTCCGGGAGCCGCACAGACATCCAGCACAAACAAATCTCCCGGATCCTCCGGTACATTTCCGGTTCCATCCGGCGCATTTCCGATTCCCGCCGCTTCCACTGCCAGCATGCTGCTCACATCCTGAACCATAAACAAACCTTCCTCATAACCAGGCAGATTTTTGATTCCTTCTGTTCCCGAAAGAATAAATGCCAAAGGATGATAAGGATGCTTCTCTGCCTGAATTTTTCTTTCCGAAAGTTCCAGAAGCCACCGCCCCTTATTCTCATTGGAAATATTCCCGGAAAGCCTCACGGTTACCGGATGTTCGTTTAAAAGTCCCTCAAGAATCTCCCCGGCTCTTTTCTCTCCATAAGATTCCTCCCAGAATTCAATCAGCCATCGCGGCATGGAATACCGGATCGACAGCGACAACACTCTGTCCTTTTCCGGATCCGGATATCTGATACCGGAACGGTTCCTTGCAATATTGCGAAGCACCCCGTTGACAAACCCGGAAAGCCCCCGAAATCCTCTTTTTCCTGCAAGCTTCACTGCCTCATTACAGACGGCGCTGTCCGGGATCTGATCCATAAAAAGGAGCTGATAAACGCTGAGCCGCATAAGATTTCGAATAAGCGGTTTCATCTTCAAAACAGGTACTTTGGAAAACTGATCCAGCACATAATCAATCTGGATCATCCGTTCCAAGGTACCCTCCGTCACCCTTTTTACAAAGGCTTTATCTCTTAAATCCATGTAATTATATTTATCGAGCACGTCTCGGATAACCAGATGACTGTAGTTTCCGTTCTCTACAATTTCCATCAGCATATCCAGTGCCAGTTCTCTTACATTTTCCAATTTTTCTTCCCCGCAGACCTGTCATTGTCTTTTAGAAATGATCTCCCCTTATGCAGCTGAATTAATCATTTCTTCTTCTGTTTCCGCTTAAAATAACAAGCCGGAGAAGCTGTAAAATGGATGAGGCTGCTGCTGCCACATAAGTTAATGCCGCCGCCCCCAGAACTCGTTTGCAGTCATCCACTTCATCACCGGTCATGATCCCATAGCTTCCAAGCATCTTAAGCGCTCTGTGGGATGCATTAAACTCAACCGGCAGAGTAACAATCTGAAACAAAACTGCCAGCGAAAACACCCAGATACCAATCTGTGCCAGCGAAAAATATCCTCCGCCCGGAAGATCAAATCCCAATCCCAGAACCAATCCCAAGATCACAATAGGCAGTCCCAGCTTGGAACCGATATTGGCCGCCGGCACTAATGCTGAACGGAATTTCAGCGGGAAATACCCTTCCTTGTGTTGAAGGGCATGACCGCACTCATGGGCTGCCACGCCGATTGCCGCAACGGACCGGGAATCGTAAACGGTATCCGATAATCTAAGCACCTTCTTGGAAGGATCATAGTGATCTGTAAGTTCCCCGCTGACGTGCTGAATCTGCACATCATTAATTCCTGACATCTGCAGAATCCTCTGAGCCGCTTCCGCTCCAGTCATACCGCCTCTTGCGCGCACCCGCGAATACTTTTGATAAGTGGAATTTACCATGCTGCTTGCCGCAATGCAGAGAACCGCACCGATCAAAACCAAAAGATAAGTTGGGTCATAATAATATCCGTACATCATCAGCCTCCTAACATCATTCCCGGCTTTATCTCATAGCCGAGAAGAAAGTCTTTTACTGCCATGCGCTTTTTCCCTTCCAGCTGAAGGGAATATATACGCAGAATATCTTTCCCACAGGCTGCATCCACAAAATCTTTTCCCACCTGCGTGATTTCACCCGGAAGTTTCCCGCTCTGTCCCTCGATCACATCTGCCTCCCAGATTTTCAGGGTCTTTCCCCGGTAAGAAGTGTATGCGCTGGGCCAGGAATTTAACCCCCGCACCAGCCGTTCCAGTTCTTCGGCGTCTTTATTCCAATCAATACGTCCCATTTCTTTATTAAGCCGTGAAGCATAGGATGATTTTGAATCTTCCTGCTTCTCGGGAAGAATCCTTCCTGACTCAATCAACGGCAGAGCCTCAACAATCAGCTCTGCTCCAACCTCCATCAGCTTGTCATGCAGGCTTTCTCCCGTTTCCTTAGGATCTATGGGAATCGCCCTTTTTAAAAGCATATCCCCGGTATCCAGTCCCTTTTCCATCTGCATGATGGTAACTCCGGTCTCCTTTTCTCCGTTCAGAATCGCCCATTGAATGGGGGCTGCTCCCCGGTATGCCGGAAGAAGGGATGCATGGATATTTACACACCCAAACGGCGGCATCTCGAGAATTTCCTCCGACAAAAGCTGTCCGAAGGCGGCAATCACAAAAATATCCGCAGGGTATTCCCGAAGCTGGTCTACCGCTTCCTTTTCCTTAATCTTTATTGGCTGAAACACCGGAATTCCGTGCTTTAGCGCACATTCCTTGACCGGAGTCATCTGCATTTCCTTTCCCCGTCCTCTTTGCTTATCCGGCTGAGTCACTACCGCAGTAACTTGATGTCCCGCCTTAATAAGTGCCTCAAGGGGCGCCGCCGCAAAATCCGGAGTTCCCATATAAACAATCTTCATAAGAAATTCTTCCTTTCCTGATGTCCCTTAACTTATTCCTCTTCTTCCATCAAATCCGCCGTGTTCACCAGATCGCCTTCTACTCTCTCCACATAAAGATGCCCATCTAAATGCTCCAGTTCATGGCAGATTGCTCTTGCAAGCAGTTCCGTACCCTCCAGTTCATATTGTTCCATATTTTCATTATACGCCAGCACCTTCACATAATTGGGTCTGGTAACGATACCGGACTTTCCCGGAACCGAAAGGCAGCCTTCATATCCTGTCTGCTCACCGGAAGTCTCCAAAATCACCGGATTAATAAGGAGAATGGGATCTTCCCCCGTCACATCTATCACAACAATTCTTTTCAATATTCCCACCTGAGGCGCCGCAAGCCCCACGCCATCCGCCTCATACATGG
>VIDN01362755.1_pt1 | contig 10033 bp, 7 predicted proteins | sample 5025121 | NCBI WGS metagenome assembly VIDN01 (sample SAMN11852952, study PRJNA449069) | gut metagenome | isolation source: stool from female vole | host: Microtus ochrogaster | place: USA:Florida | collected 2017 | reverse complement strand
TTTTCGACTGGAACGCCGCCGACGTGTGTACGCGTTCGTTCACGCAACAACCGCCGGCAGTCATTCTGGAATGCTTTCAGTGCGGCAGACCCGACTGGCTGGAGTCGCTGCTGTTCGACAAACCAGCGGGCGGCGCACACAACGACGATTTCGTGCAGATCGTAAACATCGACTACCTGACTGCCGAATCGTATGCCGAAGACTTTCACCTGCTCAAAAGCGGAACGCGGAGCATACGCGTCAAAAAAATCAATGTCATGCCAGGATTCACCGCAAAAACGGGCGGACTGCTCCTCGACAACGCCTTTATGCAGGGCAAAAAAAAGGCGGCACGCGCACGGGCGACCGGCAATGCGCCCCGCACGATGACGGCAGTTTTTTTCAGTTACGAGCGTGACTGTGCGCCGCTGGTACAGGCGTTGGCACGATTTCAGGCACAAAGCGACGTTCCCGTCCGTGTCCTCGTCGCCGCAGGAAAAAGCCGCGCGCCGTTCCTGTCCGCATGGGAACGCGCCGGAAAACCGTTCGCGGCAGAACCGCTGCCGTTCCTGCCGCAAGAAGACTGGGACGCGCTTTTGTGCGCGGCAGACTGGAATTTCGTGCGCGGTGAAGACAGCCTGAGCCGCGCGTGCCTTGCGGGCATTCCGTTCGTGTGGCAGCCGTACCCGCAGGACGACGATTATCACCTTGTCAAACTCGCCGCACTCAACGAACGGCTGCGTCCGTTTTTCTCCCCCGGCGCATTCGCTGCCTATGACGCATACACCCGCGACTACGCGCTCGGCAAAGACCGTGCGGATTCTCTTCTGCGCGTGCTTTCCTTTCTGCCGCAGTTGCGCCAGTATTTTGCGGCGTTCGCGGATCACCTAATTGCAAACGGAAACCTTGCCGACCACCTGCTCGGCTGGCTCGGCGCATTGCACAATCCGTAAAGTCGGTTTATACTGTAAAAAGAGGCAGGATATGATTATAGCACTGTTATACGGCGGAAAATCAGGCGAACACGAAATATCGCTCATTTCGGCGACGGCAATCGCCCGGCACATCGACACATCGGCGCACCAACTCACGCTCATCGGCATAACCAAGACAGGACGATGGTATTTGCAGGATTACGGCGAACTTGCGCGTATCAAGCGCGATCCGCAGGCGACCTTGCAGGTACACGAGGATGCCGCAATGGAAGTGAGCGTCATTCCCGCAGGAGGGAAAAAAGGCGCGCTCGCAGTGGGCGGAAACCGCATTCTCGTGGACGTGGTGATTTCCGCGTTGCACGGCACGTTCGGCGAGGACGGCACGGTGCAAGGACTGCTTGAAATGGCGGACGTTCCCTACGCGGGCTGCGGCGTAACGGCAAGCGCGCTCGCCATGGACAAAGAAAAGACAAAAATCATCCTGCAACATGCGGGCATTCCCGTCGTGCCGTACCTGTGCATCCGCCGCAGCGATTTGGCTTCTTCCCAACGATACGACGAACTACTCGAAGACGCGCAGCACAAACTCGGCTTCCCACTGTTCGTCAAGCCGTGCGCGGCAGGATCAAGCGACGGGGCGACCCGCGCGGAGGATATGCGCCACCTGAACGGCGCGATTTTGGAAGCATTCGAGTGGGACGATAAAATCCTCATCGAAAAAGCGATCAACGCCCGCGAACTGGAATGCTCGGTCACGGGAAATCCCACGACGGCGGACGGCGCGCACAAAGCGGAGGATACCGTCGTCTACGGACCGGGAGAAATCAACCCCACACACGAATTCTACGATTATGACGCAAAATACCTCGACCCCAACGGCGCGAACCTGCTGATTCCGGCGAACGTCGATGACGCGACGAAAGAAAAAATCCGCGCGTTCGCGGCGGCGGCGTACAAAGCGATTGACGCAAGCGGACTGAGCCGCATCGATTTTTTCCTTGACAAAGACAGCGGCGACATCTACCTGAACGAAATCAACACGATGCCGGGATTTACGGCAATCTCAATGTTCCCCAAACTGTGCGAAAGCGAAGGCATCCCCTTTAACGAGCTGATCGAACTGCTGATACAACAGGCGCAGCTCCGATTCAAGGCGACCCGCAACCTCAAGACATCGCGCGATTAGCGCAAGGAGCGCACCATGAGCGACGATCCCCTGCCCCCCGTTCCGCACACATATCCGCAAGGATGCTGTTTTTCCACGCCCGCCGACATTGCCGGCAAAAACGTGACCGTCATGGGACTGGGGCTGAACGGCGGCGGCGAAGCAACGGTGCGTTTTCTGCTCAACCATGGCGCGAACGTCACCGTAACGGACATGAAAACGGCGGATGCCCTTGCCGCCACTATCGCGTCCCTGCAAAACGATCCGTCGCTAGCCCACGAACGTCTGCGCTATGTGCTGGGCGAACACCGCATCGAAGACTTTGCGAACGCCGACTGCGTGATAAAAAATCCGGGGGTCAAATATGACGGCAACCCGTTCCTTGCCGCGGCAAAGGCGATAGAGACGGACATCAGCCTGTTCCTGCATTTCTCCAAAGCCCCAATTATTGCCGTCACCGGCAGCAAAGGCAAATCGTCCACCGTCAGCGCAATTCATTACGGCCTGCAAAAAGCGGGCTTCACGGCATTTTTGGGCGGAAACATCACCGTCAGCCCGCTCACGTTCCTCGACCAGACGGACGAATCGACCCCCGTTGTCCTGGAACTTTCCAGCTGGCAGCTGGCGGATTTGCGCGGACGCAAGGCACTCAAACCAAAAATCGCGCTTATCACCAAGATTATCCCCGACCATCAGAATTTTTACCACAGCATGCTTGCCTACGTGGCAGACAAAAAACTCATCTACGCGGATCAGACAAAAGACGATGTTACGATTGTCGATTTTGACGACGATCCGGCGGCAGACGGCGGCACGCTCATCACAAACTGGGGCAACATTTTTGCCGCAGAAAGCAAGGCGACCGTCCTGCGCTACAGCAAAAAAACGCTGCCACAAAGCGTACCCGGCATCTGGCAGGACGCAAAAGGCAACGGCATCTGTCGTCTCCCCGCCGCACGGCAAAGCAAACCGGCAAAAACGAGCGGAAAAGACACCGATATCGTACTAAAAGGCATTGCCGTTCCCGGAAAACATATGCGGCTCAACGTGCTGAACGCCGCGCTCGTGATGAGACTGATGGGTATCGCCCCGGCACGAATTATCGATATCCTCGGACAATGGAACGGCATTGAACACCGGCTGGAATTCTTCCATGTATGGCAGAGCGAAAACCTGACCGTCCGCTTTTACAACGACAGCGCGGCAACCGTTCCTGAGGCGGCGGCAGAATCCACGCAGGCATTCGGCGAACCCGTCATTTTCCTGACCGGCGGCACGGACAAAGGACTGGATGTATCCCCGATTGCACACACGCTCGCCAATCCGCTTGCCATTCAGCCGTCGGCAACCTACCTGCTTGCCGGCACCGCCACCGATAAAATGCTCGCCGACTTTGCCGCGCACGGTATCAGCCACAACGGCGTGTACCCGTCAATCGATAAAATGCTCGCAAAACTCAAGGCCGACATCAGCGCACACAAGGGCGCGCGCGGCACAAAAGTCGTCGTTTTCAGCCCCGGCGCAACAAGTTTCGGTATGTTCCAAAACGAATTTGACCGCGGCAGGCAGTTCAAAGAAAAAGTACGGAAACTGTTCTGTTAGCGCGACGTTCCGGCACGGCAACCGCTATTTTTTCCACGGATTTTTGCGGACAAAAGTCTCGTCCCGCTCATAGCCCACAGAAATAATACCGACCGGCGTCCTACAGTAATCCTCGATAAATTCCACATAGTCGCGCGCGGAACGGGGAAGTTTTTCATAACTGCGGCACGTCTTCAGGCTCGTTTTCCAGCCGCTGAACTTCTGAAGCACGGGCTTCGCCCTTTCCATTGCCTCCACGTTCGCCGGAAAATCCGTCACGATTTTGCCATCGATGTCGTAGGCGATGCAAGCTTCAATCTCATCAAACGTGTCGTAAATATCCAAGTGCGTCAGAACGAGGCTGTCAATCGAATTGACGCGGCACGCATAGCGCAGGGCGACCAAATCCAGGTAGCCGCACCGGCGCGCACGCCCCGTCGTCACGCCGTATTCGCGCCCGGTTTTCCGCACGAACTCGCACAGCTCGCCCTCGCTTTCACTGTTGAATTCCGTGGGCATCGGACCGTTGCCGACGCGCGTCTGATATGCCTTGAACACGCCCATGATAACATCCAAATCATGCGGACCGATACCGCACCCGGTCGCCGCGCCCGCCGCGCACGACGCGCCCGAAGAGACATACGGATACGTACCGCTGTCAATATCCAGCATCGCGCCCTGCGCGCCCTCAAACAGGATATTGTCATCATGGAATTCGTACATTTTTGCGGTCAAATCCACGCGCATTGCCAGCAAGCGGTCTTTGTATGTATCAAGATAGGCTTTGTCCTCGCCGTCGTATTCCGCCATTTTTGCCGCCCAGTCCAAATCGGCAAGGCGCAGCCCGTCGCGCCCGGCTTTTTCCGCATAGGCAATACCAATTCCCCGTCCCGTCGTACCAATCGGGCGTTTGCGGGCGGCATCGCGGTCTTTGTCCATCTGGCGGTAACGCGGCAGAATGATGTGGGCGCGGTCAGAAATAAAAACGCGCCCCTCCCAGTCAATGCCGTTGTCCTTGAGCATCTGCAATTCGTTGAACAAAGCCTCAGGGTCAATCACCATGCCCGCGCCCAAAAACACGGACTTGTCCGGGTGCAAAATGCCGGACGGCACCTGATGAAGCGCGTATTCCTTGCCGTCCACCACAATCGTATGCCCGGCGTTCGGTCCGCCCGCATAGCGCACCACGTATTTCGCACTTTCGGCAAGATAATCGACGATTTTGCCTTTTCCCTCATCGCCCCATTGAGCGCCGATGACAACGACCTTCATAAAAAAAGCCCCCAAACTGATATGGGGGCAGTATAGCACATTACGCCGATTGTTTCAATCAACACGCCCCGACGCAGCGCGTCGGGACATCGGACATTCCGCACGAATGACAGACGACTTACTGCATCTGCAAACTCACGTCGCTGAACTCAACCGTCACGCACCGGGACGTGAACAGACCGGCGTACACATAATCCGTGTCGATTTCGTTCAAGTCCGCCGTGTAGGTGACCGGCGGATTTTTGCCGTATTTCAGCGTATAGACATTTCCTTTTTTTACGATAGAAAGGTCAACGACCGTTCCGGCGGCAGGGCGTTTTTCGGCCGTCGTCGTCGTCTGCTCCAATACGCCGTCCTTGCGCTCAAAACTGCTCGTCCATTTGCCCTCATCTTTCGCAACGCCCAGCGCGGCACAGGCGACATACGCGGAATTGATGGACTTGTCATCGCGGTCAATATATATGTCATCGCGCACCATCAGGCCGAACGAAACCTGATTGTTCTGCTGAATGAACACGACTTTTGCCTTTGCCTTGAGCGAAAAGTCCTTGCCAATCGGTATCTGCTGGAAGTACATACACAGCCCGTCATTGCCGCTCGCAATCTTGCCGGAAACCGCGCTGCCGTCGTCAAGACCGGAATTCATGCGAACCACGCCGTCGCTCTCCACAATGCCGTTAAAGCGCGAGGTCGCGATTTTTGACGCGCTGCCGCAGTCGCCGAACGCCGTACCGAACCAGGGTTCTTTTATTTTCTTGAACGAAGCCTGCACGCTCTTGTCGCCCGGCGTGAATCCGTCGTAAGACGGCACGACATAAGACGGATTGGGCTGGAGCATTGACGGCTGCGGCTCGGCAATGCCCTTGGCCACGAATTTTGCGAACGTCTTGTCCTTGCCCGCAATGTCCCGCACCACGTCGTATGCGTTTACCGCCGCGCCGTACATATTCAGGTGCGTGTTGTCCACGGAATTCTCTTTATGGGAAAGCCATGCATGGAATTTAAGCGTCTCCGACGGCATGAGCTGCGAATAGCGCGCCTTTGTTTTTGCCGTCAAATCGACCACAATCGTCCCCGTCTCCGCTCCCAGATCGCGGATTGCCTGCGGATAGTCGCCGCCTTTGTACGAACCTTGGTCGGCAATGACATGCACGTTCGCGCCCTCGTATTTTATGCTTTCCGCGCGGCGCACGATTGGCGTACAGAGAATCGGAGTTGCGCCCCGGTCCTTTGCCAGCTTGACGTAGTGTTCGTACAGGCTGTTCTTGAACGATCCCGGCTGCTCCTTTGAGCCGTTCGGATCGGTGTAGCGGTCTTCCTCCGCCTTCTCGTCGTTATGCCCGAAGCCGATAATCAGATAGTCGCCCTTCTTGAGGTTTTTCACGAGCGTCTGATAATTCACTTCCGTCGCAAAACTTTTTGACGAACGGCCGCTCATCGCAAGGTTGATGACCTCGATTTTTTTGGGGTTCAGATAATCCTGCAAGCGCATACCATATCCGTTGCGCGGATAATAGTACGGGTCATTGAACGGGCTGAGCGTCGAGTCCCCCACCACGAAGAGTTTCGTCCCCTTCGGATTCGCAATCGTGGCAGTCGCCGCGACGCTCTCCACCTTTTCATTCGCGGCAATCTTTGCGTTCTGCGCAAACGTCGCCGTCGCCAGACAAACTGCCGCAGCAGCAAGCAAAAGTCTTTTCATTATATTACTCCGTAGACTATGGATATATTGTAGTATACCATGACTTCCTGAAAAAGACAAACAGAACTGACGCGCCGAATGCCGCACGGCGGGCGCACTTCCCGGCAGTTTCATTGTATCCTGACGCTTGGAACACTTTGTTTCACGGCGTGAAACAAAGTGTTTTACCGCGTGAAACAGAGTGTTTCACGGCGTGAAACAGAATATGTTACGCCGTGAATTTTTTGCCGCACCCGGTGGCCTTATTTTTCGGTTTGCAAAACCTTTTTTTTCTGCTATACTCGTTTTATGAAGAATGTCACGCTGATTGCCGCCGTCATGCTTTGCGCGGCACGGTTCACCCACTGCAAAAAAGAAACTGCCCAGAGCCAGCCGCCCGCCGACGAAACGAAATCGTCGCTCCCGGCTGCCATGCCGCGGCTTTCCGCCGAGGCGAACACGTACTTGCAGGGAAAGCATATTTTTGTCCTGCTCGGCTACGGCTACAACGACAAGGCTTTCGTAGAAAAGACCCGCGCCGAACTGGAAGAACGGTACGGCGTGCAGGACGAAGAAAAAGACGGGCTGATTATGATTGCCGTCTACCCCGACGATTTTATGCGCGGCTCAACAGCACGGATCAGCCTGCTGACCACCGCCGTAGAGGAAACGGAACTTGCGGGCATTATCCTGATCGGCGCGCCGGAATACACGCACCGCTCGCTCGCCAAGCTGCAAGACAAAAACGGCGGCGAGTATCCGTATCCCGTCTATTCGTTCTTTCCGCAGGACGACGTGCTCGGCTCGGAATCCACGGCAGACTTTGTGCTGGACTACGCGCAGAAAACCGACTTGCTTCAGGCAGAAGAACAGCTTGTGGCAGATTTTGACGCGGACAACCTGCTCGCAAACGCCATTGAAACCATGCTGAATCCGCAAGAACCGATTCCGGCAGACAGCGATTTGCGGGCATTCGTGCAGAAACTCGTCGGCAACGGACGGACAATCCGCCCCTACACCGACGGCGAAACGGGGCTACAGGCGCAAAACCATTTTATTTTTGAATAAGCACAAGCCGGCCACTGCGCCGCATCGGTCGGTTCGGGCACGGCTATATGAGGCGCGGATGTTTTCATTTGCACAGCACCAGTCATTTCTTCTCGGAACTTCAGATGCCATCCAAGCAGTGGCGCACCAGAAGACTGCCCGCCTTTTGGTGTTGTCCGATTCCCACGGCAACACAAAAATCGTGCGTGCTATTGTCGGCGCATTCGGCGCAGACTGCGACGCGCTCTGTTTCTGCGGCGACGGCGCGCGTGACGTGCTTTCCGTCCTCGCCTCGTTCTCCAAAGCAGAAAAAAACGCCCTTGTTCCGCCCGTCGGCGCGCTCGCACGGGGAAACGGCGACGCAGAATCGTATATGGTGCAGTCGCGTGACGGTCAGATACCCTATCACGTGCCAAAATTGCAAGAATTTACCGTTGCAGGCAGGCGCATACTCCTCACGCACGGACATCAGCATGACGTGTACTACGGCACAGAGGCGTTCTTCCATGCGGCAAAACGCGAACGCGCGGACGTTGCATTGTTCGGACACACGCACATTCCCTCTGCGGCGCATGAAGACGGCATATTGCTTTTGAATCCCGGCAGCTGTGCGCGCCCCCGGCGCAGTTCTCCCGCTTCGTTTGCGGTCGTGACGGTCGGCGGACACCGCCCGACCTACCAGTTCTATGCGATTGATGAGGAGGGTATGCATTTTTCGGCATATAATCCGCCGCAGGAAGAAATGCCGCTCTTGTGGCAATAAGTCAGCAATTCTCGCCGAACAAAAAACCGCAGCGGTCATGCCCTGGATAGACGCGCGTATCTTTTTCCACGGTCTGGGCAAGACGGCGCAGGCTCTGCTGTATCTGCGATTCGCTGCCGCCATACAAATCAGTCCTGCCCCACGAATGGTAAAACAACGTGTCCCCGCTGATCAGGATTTTTTCGGCCTTATTGTACAGACAGCACGAACCCTTGGTATGACCGGGCGTGTGCAATACCGTCCAGTCCGCAAGCGCGGCAGCAACATCCGCATCGGCAAGCGATTTTCCGTCCTGCAAAAAGCCTGTCGGACCAGGCAAGCCGCTCACGCTCGGCACAAAGTCGAAAAATCCCATTTGCGCCAGCGCATTTCCTTGCAAAATGCCGCTGTCCGCCCCAATCATCCCGGCATCGTCCTGATGAATGACGACCGGAATATGCGGGTATGCCTTGACAAGAAACGGAAGCCCCGCGACATGATCAAAATGACCGTGCGTCAGCACAATTGCGACCGGCTTCCAATGATGCTGCGCCAAGCATGACGAAACCGCAGTCTCGTCATCGCAAAAGGCACAGGCTGCGGGATCCACGACGAACACACGATTGTCCCCCAACGGAACAATCAATGTGTTAACGCCGAACGGTCCCGTATGCAGTATCGTTATTTCCATGAAGTGTCACACAGACAGCAATCACATATCCTCGGAAGAACTTGAGCGCGGTGCGCGGGCAGCCAAGATTTCTTCATCCGTCATCTCAGCCTGCGCCTTTGCAAACGCCGCCTGTTCTGCCATCGTGTCGCTGTTCGTCGTGGTAAAAGCGTCCGCAATCGGCGCAGAAGCGTTCTCCACGCTTGTTTCTTCCGCACGAGGCTCGTGCACAGGCAGAGAAACCTCCCCTTCCTCTTTCTGCCGGGAAAGATTTACCGCCAGCTTGCGTCCACGGAAGTCATAGCCGTTGAGCGCGTCAATCACTTTCTGCGCGTCATCGCGGTACACTTGCACGAACGAATAATTTGCCAGCACCTTAATCTCGCCGATACGCTCGCGCTCAATACCTGCCACGCTACAAAACAATCCCACCAAATCGCGCGGAAACACGCGGCGGTTGCGCCCGACAGAAACGAACACGCTCGTCGCCAACGACGGATCAATCTGCACGCGCGGCATACGGTCATGCACCTCTTCGTTGTAATCGCGCTCACCATACGGTACGCGCTCAGTTCGGCTCTCATAGCGGTTCAAACGGGGAACATCGCGGCGCGGACGGAAATCCTCACGGGCGTTGTCAAAACTGCCGCGTGCATTAAAGCGGAAAATCGCCCCTGCGCTCTGTTTGAGCAAATACGCCGCAACATAAGAACGGCGCGTGAGCGGAACATTCTCTTTGAATACTTTTTTCAGCTCTTCCAAAGATTCTGGACTAGCCTCAACTTTTGCAACCGCATCTTTCAAAAAAGCGGCGACCTTCTGCATATCAAGATCACCATTACGTCTAAATGCCATTTAAGACTCCTTGTTCAAATCTGCCACAAATCCAATATCGTTTTTTTCAAAACCGAAACGAATCAACGTCGGTTCTAGGATTTGGGGTACTCGTGCCATAATAAAC
>VIDN01226861.1_pt1 | contig 10129 bp, 10 predicted proteins | sample 5025121 | NCBI WGS metagenome assembly VIDN01 (sample SAMN11852952, study PRJNA449069) | gut metagenome | isolation source: stool from female vole | host: Microtus ochrogaster | place: USA:Florida | collected 2017 | reverse complement strand
CGGTGTGGAGAGAGTTCTGCATGTAAAAGGTAATTACACCGGCGGAATTTTGGAAATGACACTTGTGATTGACTGCAGTCTGCCGGAAGATTATGTTAAGGAGTTAAGCGGAGAGATTGCAGCTATTCTTCGTTCACACAGTGAAGTGTTCCGAAATGTGAGACTGAATCTGCTGCTTTGGCTCAGTGATGAGAAGATGACAAACCGGGTCATTCCGATTTCCTTTTTGCAGACTTCCGGATGTTTTTCAGAATATTGTTCAAACCCTCAAAAGAAGAAGCTGGAGATACTTACCGCGAAGCTTAAGCTTTTTCATGCCAGATCCAAATTGATTTTGATACTGGCGGATAAGGATATCCATGTGGAAGATAAGCAGCTGCTTTCCGAGAGTATGAAACCGTTTCTGGAAAAGAAAAGTCTGTTTTTACAAAAAGATGATCCGAAAGGGCAGTGGCACCGGGGAACAGAATATCTCTGGCAGAGCGGAGGTTTATCATGACAGAAAACCTGGAATATTACAAGGTATTTTATTATGTTGCCAAATGTGAAAATCTGACGGCGGCAGCTGCCGAGCTTTCTATTTCCCAGCCTGCGGTAAGCCAGGCGCTTAAGCAGCTTGAAATGAGCCTCGATACCAAGCTCTTTGTGAGGGCTTCCAGAGGAATTCGTCTTACCAAGGAAGGACAGATTCTGTATGAATATGTGAAAGATGGGTATGAAAAGATCCTTATGGGAGAAAAGATGATTTCATCCATGATTCGTCTGGACTATGGAGAGCTGAAGATCGGAGCCAGCGATATGACGCTGAAGTATTACCTGCTGCCGTTTCTTGAACAGTTTCATGAGCGGTATCCGGGCATAAAGGTGACGGTTACTAATGCTCCTACGCCAAGGACATTGGGACTGCTTCATCAGGGAAAGATTGACTTTGGAGTGGTCAGCACTCCGTTTGAATCGAAACAGGGACTTTGTTCGGAGGCAGTGCGGGAACTGGAAGATGTCTTTGTGGCAGGCAGAAAATTTATTCAGTACAAAAACCGTATGCTGGATTTTCAGGAGTTGGAGAAGCTTCCGATTATCTTTCTAGAAGGAAATACCAGCACCGGAAGCTATATGAATGAGTTTTTAAGGCAAAATGGGGTGAGGATTCATCCTGAGTTTGAACTGGCTACCAGCGATATGATTGTCCAGTTTGCTCTGCGAAGTTTAGGTGTGGGATGTGTTGTACGGGATTTTGCGGAGGAATACCTAGAGGATGGAAGACTGTTTGAACTGCGTTTTAATAAAATTATCCCCAAAAGGCAGATTTGTGTGGTCACAGAGGAAAAGGCATCTCTTTCGCGTTCTGCCCGGGAGTTTTTAACAATGATAAAGGAGGTCTGACGTAATGATCAGAAATATAGTATTTGATATCGGAAATGTGCTTGCCGGATTTGTATGGAAGGAATTCTTTAAGAGCTTTGGTTTTTCCGATGAGGTATTTGAAAAATTGGCCGATGCTACCGTGCGAAGTGATTTCTGGAATGAGATGGATCGGGGCAAGCTTACGGACGATCAGCTTCTTGAGGGATTTATCCAAAATGATCCATCCATAGAAAAGGAGCTTTGTCAGGTGTTTGAGAATGTCACAGATATGATCCGGCGTTACGATTATGCCATTCCCTGGCTTAAGGAATTGAAGGAAAAGGGGTACCATGTTTACTATATTTCCAACTTTGCACATAAGGCCCATGTGGAATGTGAAAAAGCCCTTGATTTTCTGGCAGAGATGGAGGGAGGAATTTTATCTTATCAGGACAGATTGATTAAGCCTGACCCGGAAATATACAGACTTCTCTGCTCGCGGTACGGATTGAAAGCGGAAGAATGTATATTTATTGATGACACGGAAAGAAATGTTTTGGCTGCACAGAAAGAAGGTATGAAAGGACTTCTCTTTCACACTCTGGAGCAGACCAAGGAGGAACTGGATCAGTTGTTGTCAGCTTAAGGTTTTGGATCGTTGGAAGGTAAGTCCTGATCGGAATCGGTGATGGTATTCCTGCCGGATACCCTGCCGAAAAGCCAGATGTAGATCCATAACAGAATCGGAAGCCCGATGGTTGCCAGGATGCATGCTCCAAAAAGCTTATCTGAGCCGGGAAAGTCAAGCAGAGATATCACCAAAGTGGCAACATATAAAAGAACCAGCAGTATGATACAGAGAATTGCGGCGATTTGCTTTGATTTTGATTTCATGGAAAACTCCTTTTTGGTAGTATAGGAAATTGCTATAATCGTAGTATAGCACAGTTAAATCACTTATTACAATTTTCTTAATGATTATTTATATTACGGATTTGTTTTCTGTGCTATACTACAGAAAGTTAATGCTGCTCCGGCAGTGAAATTTGCGAAGAGAAAGGTGAAAGTTATGTTAAAGACAGGCTTAAATGGAATTTGGAAGCTGAACATGACAGGGCGGGATGAGGCAATGATGCCTGCAGGCGGAATTGATGCAAAGGTGCCCGGAAGTGTATATGGAGCAATGCTTGAACAGGGCTTGATTCCGGATCCTCATTATCGGGACAATGAATTGAAAGTATTGCCATTGATGGACAATGATTTTTACTATACCACGAATTTTCAGGTAACAGACGAGATGCGTTCTTTCGATGCATTACTTCTGCGCTTTGATGGAATCGACACGCTTGCAGATATTTACTTGAATGAAACATTTTTGGGCTGTGCCCACAATATGCACAGAATATGGGAATTTGACCTGCTTTTGTCGGAAGGGTTAAGAGACGGTGACAATCAATTAAAGGTGGTGCTTCATTCTCCTACGAAATATATTGAAGAAGAAAATAAAAAGGTATATACGGGGGGATCCCGGGAGGCGATGGAGGGCTTTCCTCATTTGCGTAAGGCACACTGTATGTTTGGATGGGATTGGGGTCCCAGACTTCCTGACGCAGGAATTTTTCGGGAAGTCTCTATTCTAGGTATTCGTAAAAGCAGATTTGATTCGGTTTACATAACACAGCAACATGAGGATGGAAAGGTTCTCCTCGACTTTGATATTACCTTGGAATTGTTTGGGGAGCAGAAAAGCAAAGGGTTTTTGACAGCAGAGCAGGAGGGACAGATAAAAATCACAGTGACAGCGCCGGATGGAAGTGTTTATACGGCGGAGGATGATCCACAGTTTCCGGCCCAGGAGCAGGATTACCGAATCCTGATTGAGGATCCCAGACTCTGGTGGCCCCATGGTTACGGCGATCAGCCTCTTTATCAGGTGAGGGTTGAGCTTTTGGATGAAGAAGGAGAGCTTCTTGATGTCTGGCAGCGGCGGATTGGTCTTCGTACCATGACAGTGAATACGGAAAAGGATCAGTGGGGGAATTGTTTTGCTCATGAGATAAACGGAGTAAAAATCTTTGCCATGGGTGCAGACTATATTCCGGAAGATAATCTGCTTGGCAGGGTTACGCCTGAAAGAACCAGAAAGCTTCTAGAAGATGCCGTGTGGGCAAATCACAATTGCATTCGTGTCTGGGGCGGCGGTTATTATCCCGATGACTTCTTTTTTGATTTCTGTGATGAACTGGGGCTTATCGTATGGCAGGACTTTATGTATGCCTGTGCGTCTTATGAGCTGGACGATGAATTTGAAGCCAATGTGGTTCAGGAGACCATTGAAAATGTAAGACGGATACGCCATCATGCTTCTCTGGCCCTGTGGTGTGGCAATAACGAGATGGAATCCCAGGTGCTTGACGGAATCTGGAAGACCACAGATAAGCAGAAATATGATTATATTAAGCTTTATGAATATATTATTCCCAAGATTTTAAAGGAGGAGGATCCGGCAGCCTTTTACTGGCCTTCTTCACCGTCATCGGGCGGAAATTATGACAATCCATGGGATGATAACCGGGGAGATGTGCATTATTGGGATGTATGGCATGGGAATAAGCCTTTTACAGAGTATCGTAAATTCCGTTTCCGCTATTTGTCTGAATTTGGATTTCAGGCCTTTCCCTGTCTGAAAACAGTGGAAAGCTTCACGGAGGAAGGGGACAGGAATATCTTTTCAAGGGTGATGGAGATGCACCAGAGAAATACAGCGGCCAACGGAAAGATTTTAAATTATCTTTCGGCTACCTATCTTTATCCAAAGGATTTTGACCACCTTTTATTTGCTTCCCAGCTTCTTCAGGCGGATGCGATTCGTTATGGAGTGGAGCATTTCAGACGGCACAGAGGCAGATGTATGGGGGCAGTGGTATGGCAGCTCAATGACATCTGGCCGGTGGCTTCATGGGCAAGTATTGACTATTTTGGGCGTTACAAGGCGCTTCACTATGCGGAAAAGAAAATGTTTGCGCCGGTAATGATCTCCTGTGAGGAAATCGGAGAGCTCAGCGAAAGACCTTATTGCATTGCACAGCCGAAACCCATTGAGCTGTCTGCAAGACTTCATGTTGCAAATGAGTCCATGAATGAAGTGAGCGGCATAGTAAAATGGGCGCTTCGAAGGCCTGACAGCAGCGTGATTCTGGAGGGAAGCGAGCAGGTGAATATACCTGCACTTTCGGGAGTGTGGCTGGATAAGATAGACTTTGCAGGACAAAATGAAAGAGAAATTCACTTGGAATATTGTTTTGAAGTAAACGGAAAGGTCGTTTCTGGGAACACCTGTCTGTTTACGCCGCCCAAGCATTATTTGTTCGAGAACCCGCATCTTCAGTTGAAAAGAGAAGGAAATCGTATTACCGTAAAGGCGGATGCTTATGCAAAAAATGTGGAGATTATCGGAGTGGACGGAGATTTGTGGCTGTCTGATAATTTCTTTGATATGGATGCCGGGGAGCGTACCGTGGAGATTGAGGCCGGTGATGCGGAGGAGATCCGGTGCAGGTCTGTGTGGGACATTAGCGTTTAGTTGGATATGCATGTGTGGAACGTCCGCTCAGATTAAAATAAATCCTTTCGTCAACACGCTCGATAAAGCGTTCGCGAATTGTTTCCTTAAGGATTTATTTTAATTTGAGCTGGATTATTAAGTAACGCAAAGCCCAACTGGCAGATTCACTTAGGTCGAATGTTCCACTCTTTAGCAAATAGCCAGACAGTGGATTTAGCAACTATAATGGAGTCATTAGCTGGTTTTCATATTGATTCCAGAACCCAACTAAACGGATTGACACAAAAAACGGAATATCTCCTGATAATAAGGAATCAAAACCTTCTGATGGCTGTTATAGATTTCATGACGGCTTCCGCTTATGGGAACCAGCCTTGCTGAAGGTGTGTTTTTGACAAATTTAAGCATGGCAGAGTTCTCCACAAAAGTATCATTTTCCGATTGGAAGATGAGAACAGGGATTGTGATCTTTGCACAGTTCTTTTTTTGTGTCATCTTGCCACAGGCGCGCAGGGCCTGATATGCCCAGCTATAGCTGGAACCGCTGTTTTGAAAAAGAGGGGTTGTCTCCTTTTTGCACTGATAATAATCAAACCGCTCTAGGCAGGAGGAACCACTATCTTCCCATTTTTCTCCGGGAATAAAGGCATGATGACCGGGGGCATAACATTCACTCCGATTCAGATGCACCATAAGAAATCCCAACGCTTTTGCGAGAAAAACAGGAACTGATCCCATGGAAATACCCATCATAGGTGAGGTGAGAATGGCCTTTTGGAAGGTATCCGGATAGGTTTCCAGATAGAATGTGCCGATTCCGCCACCCATGGAATGTGCATAAAGATACAGAGGAAGAGAACCAGCATTTGGCTTCACGATGGAAGTAATAAATTGATGCAAGGTTTCGGTATAATCCTCAAAGCGTTTTATATGCACCATATTGGGATGGTTAGTATCGCGAAGAGACCTGCCGTGTCCACGGTGATCTGCAAGATAGACCTGGAAGCCCATTTTCGCGAAATAGTAGATGACTTCTTTGTACTTTTCAATGGATTCGCAAAAACCGTGGCTGATCACCACAGCGCCCCTTGCATCGGCAGGACAATAGCTTTCGTAATATAGCCGTCCGGCATCACCTCGTGCCGGATCAATAGGAAGGTATCCGCACGCAGCAATAGAAGAAAGGAAGGGAATGACCTCCTGATTCATATGGGTTTCAAAATCATTTTCAGATAGGATTTGAACCATTTCACTCATAACAATGCTCCCCCGAATTCTAATCAGATTTTAATATGATTTTTGATTGCTTCAAAGCTTTCTTTGCTGATATCATGCTCGATCCGGCAGGCATCTGCAGCTGCTATCTTTTCATCAACTCCAAGCTTGACCAGCCATTTGGTAAGCAATTCATGGCGCTCATAGATCATTTCAGCAATTTCTTTGCCGGAAGGGGTGAGGTAAATAAAGCCTTCCTTTGTGACTGTAATATGATTCTTTTCACGAAGATTTTTCATGGCAACGCTGACACTAGGCTTTTTGAAGCCCATTTCCTCTGCAATGTCCACGGAACGAACTACCGGACGGCATTTGCTGAGGATCAGAATCGTTTCCAGATAATCTTCAGCAGATTCATTTCTATGCATAATGACCTCCATAATACTTGAAATAGTTTAGACAACTTGTTTATGAAATTATATCACAAAGAAAGCATAAAAAAAATACTCCCTTTTCGAAATCTTATTCTGAGTTTCCTAGGATTGCAACTGTGAGTTGAGTTTTCCCTTAAAGAACAACCTGTAATATATGTACGTTGTTAGTATATAACTGCTATAATAAATAAAAAATAAAACCTAAGGAGAAAATGATATGTTTGATGTAAAAAAAATGGGAGAGCAAATTGCATATTTGCGTATACGAAATAAATACACTCAAGAACAGTTATCAGAGAAATTGAAAGTTTCGCCCCAGGCGGTCAGTAAATGGGAGAATGGAAAGGCAATACCCGAGATACCGCTGCTTTATGAAATGTCCAGACTTTTTAACTGTTCTGTTGACAGAATTCTTGATCCGGCATCATGTGTTTTGTGTACTTCGGAATTTAATTATGAATTTATTGTTAAACCATGGATTCCTGTAGCTGATTATTCAGGTCCTGAGTGGCCGAAAAGCATCTCATCTGCTTCTCTTTTAACCGCACTAAAATTGTTTTTTGGATTGGAACAGCGCAGAGATAATCAAAACCGGCAAATGAACGATGATGAAGAATATATTTTGCAGTCGGCGATTATGAATATATGTTTTGGATATTCATATGGACCGGATGAATGGATTCATGACAGTTTTTTAATATATGGTTTGGATTATGAGATTCATACACAGGCGGATTATTCGGAAGAGGAATTTATTGCTCTTGCATGTAAGCAAATTGAACATGGTTATCCGGCCATCATTATCCCGAAGGAATATACGGATACTATTTTGGCTGTCGGCTTTTCCGACCATGGAAAGATTTTAAAAGGATTGGGATTTTTGGAAGGAGACGATCTAAAAAATGCAAGGATAAACTTTGACCAGCTTAATCAGTATGCCGGCTGGTACAAGGCTGATTGTGATATGATGATTGTTAAACCTGCGAATGAAAAAATGGCGTTAGCTGAGGCATGTACCAATGCACTTTTTAAAGGGACAGCATTATTATTAAATGACAGTTATTGCCGAGAAGATAAAATGCAGGGTCATGGTATGATTATTTACCGAAACTGGTGCGATCTACTAAGAGAAGAAAACCAAAGAAATGCAGATCAAATTGAATGTGTTTTCCCACATGCATTTATTCATTATGAAAATAAATTAAGAACCAAACAGTTTTTTGAATTATGTATAAATATAATTCCCGATAGTGATAAAGAATTAATGACTTTGGCTATAAGTCAATATAATGATATTATATCCCTTGCAACGGAAATAGCCACTATTGCTCATCAGCGTGATTCATTTCCCAAGGATTCCCTGAAAGAAAAAAGGAACTATATAATTGAAATGCTGCGCAGAAGCAGTGAACAGGAAGAACTTGCCTTATCTTATATACAAAGGGCATTAGCAAGCATTCAGAAATAAAGAATAGTATTTTTGCTACAAATGTAGATCATTACGATAAAATGGAGAAAGATAATGAATGAAGGAAAGGGAACCTTAAAAAATGATTCTGAATACCGGAAGCAGAACAGATATACCGGCTTACTACAGCGACTGGTTTTATAACCGAATAAGGGAAGGGTATGTGTTGGTCCGCAATCCTTACTATCCGCAGCAGGTCACCAGATACCAGTTAAAGCCAAATGTGATTGATGCTATGGTGTTCTGTACCAAAAATCCGGCGCCTATGCTTGAAAGAATAAATGAGTTGTCGATGTTTGACACCTTTTGGTTTGTGACGATCACCCCTTATGGGAAGGAGATCGAGCCGTTTGTGCCGGAAAAGGAACAGGTTTTAATATCCTTTCGAAAATTGGCGGAGGAGGTTGGGAGCGACAGGACAAGCTGGCGATACGATCCTGTTTTTATTACAGAAAAGTATTCGGTGGATGAACATATCCGCAGTTTTGGACAGATGGCTGAGACGTTAAGAGGATATACGAAACAGTGTGTGGTAAGTTTCATTGATTTATATGAAAAGACCAAAAAGAATTTCCCGGAAGTACGGAGAGTAACGGAGGAAGAGCAGGAATATTTGATAGATGCTTTCGGGGAAATTGCTGCTGATAATCATCTGCAGATTCATTTATGCTGTGAAAACAGCCGTCTTGTCCGAAAGAATGTAGATGCGGACGGTTGTATGTCAAAGGAAGTGCTTGAGGAAGCAATCGGCTGTAAACTGGATGTGCCGAAAAAGAAAATGGCGAGAGCCGAATGTAATTGCCTGTTAGGAGCGGATATAGGGGCTTATAATACCTGCGGGCATGGTTGTCTGTATTGCTATGCCAATTACGACAGGCAGACGGTGATAGATAACCGGAAAGCTCATGATGTAAAATCCCCGTTTCTTATCGGAGGTTTTCAGGAAGGTGATATCATAAAGGATGCGGAGCAAAAATCATGGAAAAACGGGCAGATGAGTATTTTTGATATAAAGGATATGATCCTATAGGAAGGGAGTTTGGCCGAAGAAAATGAAATCATTGGTATAGGGCAGGAAATGATGCGGAGCCAGATGGGTTTTTATGGGAGGAGAAGCATGGGAAGAAATCTATTTATTGAAGGTCTGCAGGGAACAGGAAAAAGCACACTGATGAACCGGCTGGCAAAGGAATGGCCGGAATACCATGCGTATCGGGAAGGGGATCTGTCTCCGATTGAACTGGCATGGTGCAGTTATCTGACAAAGGAAGAATGGGAGGAGATGCTGCGCAGGTTTCCTGATTTTGAGAAGGAGATCCGGGATAAGACAGGGATAGAAGAGGATCGTTATATAGTGGCATATACGCAGGTTCTGTCAGAGGACAGAGCCTTTTATCAGAAAATGGAGGAGCACGAAATTTACAATGGCCGGGTTGATTTCCAGACATTTCATGATGTTATTATGAAAAGATACCGTAAGTTTTCCGGGGGCAATCATCTCTTTGAGTGCTCCTTTTTCCAGAATTCTATTGAATCCATGATGCTGTTTTATCAGATGGCGGAGTGTGACATCCTTGCCTTTTATGAGGAAGCATACTATATTTTGAAAGAAAAAGGATTTGGATTGATTTATCTGGATTCAGCACAGATTCGTGAAAATCTGCTTCATATCAAGAAGGAGCGCAGCGACGAGAATGGAAATGAGATGTGGTATCCGCTGATACTGAATTACCTGAAGGACTCTCCTTACGGAAAAGCTCACAGTTATGAAGGACTGGAGGACGTAATAGCCCATTTTCAGAGAAGACGGCAGTTGGAAAAAAGAGTTATTCGTGAGATTATTAAGGAAGACTGCCTGATTCTGAGGGCAAAAGAAGATTGGGAAATTCAGGTGTCAGAGTGTTACAGATTTGTAAATTTGACCGTTTAAGCGTAAGGATAGGTGTAAGAAACAGCATAACAAATTTTATTTAACGGGAGGTCAGGTATGAGTATTTCAATGATTGGCGGGGCGGATGGCCCCACAGCCATATTTTTAGCAGGAAAGTTTGGACATATATTTTTAATTTCTGCGTTTCTGATTTTGATTTTCTTTTATGGAAT
>VIDN01101224.1_pt1 | contig 10186 bp, 6 predicted proteins | sample 5025121 | NCBI WGS metagenome assembly VIDN01 (sample SAMN11852952, study PRJNA449069) | gut metagenome | isolation source: stool from female vole | host: Microtus ochrogaster | place: USA:Florida | collected 2017 | reverse complement strand
TGACAGCATTGATATTAGTATATTTCCTGATCTATTTAAATAATGAAAACAAGGTGGTTGAATTAATCACTTTCAAAAAATATATTAACAAAAAAACGAAATAAATTTCATTGTAGGACGCAATGAATTATAAAGCAGTTATTTTTGATTTGGATGGTGTAATTTGCTCTACAGATAAATATCATTATCTGGCATGGAAAAAAATGGCAGACAGCATGGGAATTTATTTTGATGAAACAATCAATAACCGGTTAAGGGGAGTCAGCCGCATGGAGAGTCTGGAGATTATTCTGGAGCAGTGTGACAAAGAACTTTCTCAAGATGAGAAGCAGGCGCTGGCAGACAAGAAAAATAAGATGTATGTGGAACTGCTTGCCCAAATGACAGAAAAAGATCTGTCTTCTGAGGTTAAAGAAACTCTGGATATGCTTCGGGAAAAAGGATTAAAGCTTGCAATTGGCTCGTCAAGCAAAAATGCAAAATTTATACTGGAACGATTAGGATTAAAAGATTATTTTGATGCTGTCAGCGATGGCACTAATATTTCAAAATCGAAACCAGATCCGGAAGTTTTCTTAAAGGCAGCGGAGTTTTTACATATTTCACCGACGGAATGTCTTGTAGTAGAAGATGCAAAAGCAGGGATAGATGCTGCAAAAGCCGGAGGATTTGACAGTGCAGGGATAGGAGAAGCAGCAGCCTGCAAAGAGGTTATACATTCGATGCATTCTTTCAGTGACTTGATTGGAATAGCATTATAACAGCTTAAAATAGTAGAATGTGAGGAAGATTATGGACTTAAAAAAGAAGCCTTTTTGTTTAAATGATGCAGATATAGAATGGGTAGAAAAAACATTGGAGCAGATGACTTTGGAAGAAAAAATCGGGGCGCTCTTTTGTCCGATTGGATATTCTACAGATCCGGAATATTTAGATATGCTGTTAGGATTTAATATAGGCGGTCTGTTCTTTCGCGATGGTGTTGGGGAAGAAATGAGAAAGACATTTGAATATGCGCAAAATCATTCTCGCATTCCGCTATTGATTCCTTCCAATCTTGAAGCAGGCGGTGACGGTGCGGCGATAGACGGAACGCCTTACGGAAAGCAGATGGCATGTGCATCAGCAGGAGATAAGAAGTATGCTTACCGGCTTGGAAAAATTGCATGTACGGAAGCAGCGGCACTTGGGATCAACTGGGCATTTGCACCAGTGGTTGATATAGACAGAAATTATCATAATCCGATCACGAATGTAAGAACTTATGGTGATAATCCTGAGACAGTCTATACTTATGCAAAGGAATATATGCGTGCTGCAACGGAATGTGACATGGCAGTATCCATTAAACATTTTCCCGGCGATGGAGTAGATGAGAGAGATCAGCATCTGCTTACTTCCGTTAACAGCTTATCGATAGAGGAATGGGATGAAACATACGGGAAGGTATTCCGGAGACTAATTGAAGACGGAGCATTGACTGTTATGGCAGGACATATTGCGATGCCGGCATATCAGGAGTATTATAATCCTCAGACAGAGGGAAGTATTATTCCCGCATCTTTGTCCAGAGAACTTCTGAATAATTTGCTGCGTGATCGATTGGGATTTAACGGTTTGGTTATTACTGATGCGACTCCGATGGTTGGATTTACATCGGCAATGGCAAGGGAAAAATCGGTACCTCTTGCAATCGAAAGCGGATGCGACATGTTTCTGTTTAATAAAGACCTGGCAGAAGACTATCAGTTTATGATGGATGGATATAGGAACGGCATTCTCTCAGAAAAACGCCTGTTGGAAGCCAACAAAAGAATTTTGGCGCTAAAAGCCGCATTGAAGCTTCATGAGAAGAAAGCTTTAGGAACATTGGTGCCATCGGAGGACAGCCTTAAGGTGTTAAGGAGTAGTCAGCATACAGAATGGGCCAGAGAACTGGCAGATGCATCTATTACACTGGTGAAAGATACTCAGAAACTGCTTCCGATAGATGCGGCGAAGTATCCGAAAGTACTGCTTGAAATTATGGGAGATTTTCCTTCTAATGAGCGTGTTTTAAAGCAGGTAAAAGAGGAACTGGAAAAAAAGAAATTTCAGGTTTTTGTCTATGAAAAAGAGAATTTTGAAGTAGGCGTTGATAACGTAAAAAGTTTTAAGGAAAAGTATGATTTGGTTATCTATATTGGTAACGTAGAAAATGCCAGCAATCAGACAACAAACAGGTTAAACTGGTATACCTTCTGGGGACAGGGAAACAATGTGCCATGGTTTGCGAATGAGATTCCGGTTTTGTTCATCAGTGTAGCAAATCCATATCATCTGTTGGATGTCCCGATGATAAAAACTTATATCAACTGCTATTCCAATAATGAGTTCGTTATAGAGTCAGTAGTAAATAAAATTACTGGAAACAGTGAGTTCAAAGGGAAAAACCCGGTCGATCCGTTCTGTGGAAGAAAAGAACTTTCATATTAACAGGCGCATCGGGCAGGTAAAAGGAAACTGGTCATGGGAAGGATAGGAATATGAGAATTAAGCATCTGAGAGTCAATCATTTAGAAAACCCGATAGGATATGATTTCTCATATCTGAAGCTTTCTTGGAATGTAGAAGAGACTGCTGCGAAATATTCCGATGAAGTGCAGGTAATCATATCTGAGACAGAAGATATGAACAGCCTTGCTTATGACAGTGGAATCATGCATGATTTCAGACAATGCAGTTTGGAAGTGCAGCTGAACTTGAAACCCAGAACACGCTATTTTTGGAAAGTTTTCATAGGAGTGCATGCAGCCGGACTGCAGTCTGCCGAGAAAGCTGAAAGCGAGACTGCATGGTTTGAAACCGCCAAAATGGAAGAGGACTGGGAGGCCGATTGGATTTCGGTGCCGGAAAATAAAAGGATGCCTGTTTTGTACCGTGATTTTGAAGTGAAAAGCAGGATTAAAAAGGCGAGATTATATATTTTTGGCGCCGGGCTTTATGAGGTGGATATCAACGGTACAAAGGCAGGGGATGAATATCTCCTTCCGGGATACCATTCTTATGATCTGTTAATGGAATATCAGACCTTTGATGTTACCGAAATAATAAAAGAAGGTGACAATCGTATCAGTGTTCTTTTGGGGGAAGGGTGGTACAAAGGACGGTTTGGATTCGACGATGTATATTTGAACCTATACGGGGACAGGAAGAAGTGTATTGCGGAATTATATTTGGAATATGAGTTTGGCGGGACGACACGGATTATTACGGATGCAGGCTGGAAGGCATTTGCAGGCAATATTTTAGAAAACGGAATCTATGACGGAGAGCGGCAGGACGATACGCTGAAATATGAGCAGCTTCCTGTTGAGGTATTGCAGGATGATAAATCCTTGTTGACGGCCAGAACGAATCCGCCTATCCGAAAGACGGAAGAGTTTAATCCGATTTCGGAAGAAATACATAAGGACGGATATGTATTGCTGGATTTTGGTGAGAGTATTACCGGGTGGGTGGAATTTTACGGTATATTGGAGAAAGAACAACAGATTAAGTTACAGTACGGTGAAGTGCTGCAGAATCAGGAGTTTTACAGAGAAAATTTAAGGACGGCAAAGGCGGAATTCGTTTATACTTCTGATGGAAAAGAAAGAAATGTCCGTCCTCATTTTACATATTACGGTTTTCGTTATGTCAAGGTGGAAGGTCTGAGAGATCATCAGAAGCTGATCTTTCACGCTTATAGAATTATGTCCGATATTGAGGAAACCGGAAGTATTTATACTTCAAATACTAAAGTTAATAAGCTTTTTGAAAATACAATACGTTCTCAAAAATGTAACTTTCTTGATATCCCAACGGATTGTCCGCAGAGAGATGAGCGTATGGGCTGGACTGGAGATGCGAATATTTTTGCAAACACAGCGTGCTTTCATATGGACAGTAGCGCATTTTTCAGGCATTACGCAAGGAGCTTATATCTGGAGCAGAAGTTGATGAAAGGGGCGGTTCCCTTCTTTGCACCAAGACCCAAGGTTCCGGTCAGAGAAAATACAAATCCTTTTTATCTGGATGGCGGAGCCTGTATCTGGAGTGACGCGGCAACAATGATTCCATGGACCTTGTATAAGTATTACGGGGATGTGCCTTTATTAAGGGAACAGTATCCGATGATGAAGTTATGGGTAGAGTATATCCGTATGCGGTCAAGGGAAAATGAGGTGCCGGATTTATGGCAGAATGATCGGCACTTAGGCGACTGGCTGGCCTTGGATAACGGGAATATTCATAATCCGATAGGAAAGACGGATTCACAATTTCTGGCATCTGCATGCTACTATCAATCTACTTTGGCAGTGGCAGAGACGGCAGGAGTTTTGGGGCTCGAAGAGGCGCAGGAATATCTGGAACTGGCGGAGCGTATTAAAAAGGCTTTTATTGACTTTTATTTTACCAAGGAAGGAAGATTAAATATAGAAATGACACAAACTGCATGTGCATTTCTACTGAATATTGGACTTTATCCGGATCACGCAAAGGAAAATCTTAAGGAAGAATTAAAGCATCTGATAGAGGAAAATAATGGGCATTTGAATACCGGATTTGCTGGAACACCCGTTTTGTGCCCTGCGCTATCGGAAAACGGAATGAACAGCTTGGCTTATGACCTGCTTTTGAATGAGGAGTATCCGGGCTGGCTTCATGAGGTAAATCTTGGTGCAACGACGGTTTGGGAGCGATGGAATTCTCTGGATGAAAACGGCGTGATAAGTGGAACGGGAATGAACAGTCTGAATCATTATGCTTACGGAAGCATTGCGGACTGGATGTACCGCTATATGTGCGGATTTCAGCCGGACATAGATAAAAAAATAAATATGATAATCAGGCCCATGCCGGATAAACGGTTTTCCTATGTGAAAGGAAAATGGAAATCGGTATTTGGGACCTATGTAAGCAATTGGAGCTATCAGGAACAAACCGGTTTTCAGTATGATATAGAAATACCATTTAATGCAAATGCAGAAATAGTATTCCCAAACGGCAAGAGATGCTTGTTGGAATGTGGAACTTATCATTTTGACAATAATGGAGAAAGCCTATGAAAATTGCTGTGCTTGTGGGTGGTATTGTATACGAGGTCCAGAGCCGTCTTCTGGAAGGAATTAGAAAATATGCTGACGAAGAAAATATTAATATTTTTGTATTTACCTGCAATGGCGATATTTATAGGCAGTCAGAGTATGGAATCGGAGAATTTCAGATTTTATTTTTACCGGATCTTACACAATATGACGGAATTATTTTTGCAAGGGATACCATACAGAATGAACAGTTTGCCGCTGAGATCACACAGCGGATTGTGGATTCGGGAACACCTGTCATCAGTATCGAAAGTCACATCCCTTCAATGCCTGTTTTCTATGTAGATAACCGGGAGGCTATGCGGGATATTGTAACACATCTGATAGAAACACATGGAGTAAGTGACATCTGCTATTTATCCGGACCGGAGCAGAATCTGGAAAGTGTTGAAAGACTAAAAGGTGTTATGGAGGCCGTGAAAGAGCATGGTTTAACCCTTGGAAAGGATCGGATTCACTATGGTGATTTTTGGGTAGACAGCGGGAAAACGCTTGTGGAGCACTTGATGAAATCCGGTGAAAAGTTACCGGATGCGCTTATCTGTGCTAATGACGATATGGCATTGGGTGCTTATTTGGAATTTTGCAGACACGGTGTTCAGGTAGGAAAAGACATATTGATTACGGGATTTGACCATACGTCTAATGCATCTGACCTGACACCTAAAATTACAACAGTTGAGAAACCGCAGGGACAGATTGGATATGAAGCCTGTAAGGCTTTAGCAGAAGGGAAAAAAATAACAAGCCGGAAATTTGAGGTGAAATGCTGCTATAGAGGAAGCTGCGGATGCCAGGAACAAAAAATACGCAATCTTTCTGAGGTTCAGTTTATGAATGTGAGCCATAAGCTGGGAACTGCTAATATGGCGGAAATTAATAAGAATATGGTCTCGGACTTGAATGACTGCGATAATATGCAGGAACTTTATGAATGCTTAAAGGAATATATTAAGCAGTTGAATTTCTCCTTTGTGTATTTGTGTCTCTGTGAGCACAGTGTATCAGAAGATACAGTCGAGTATGATTATCAGATCAAGGAAGGTTACTCTGAGAAAATATATATCCCGGTTGCATATGAGAACGGAAACTTTACGGAATATCCGCAATTTGAATGTAAAGAACTTTTGCCCAAGGAGTGTATAGACAAACTCGAAAACCGCATGTGTATTGTGGCGCCTGTACATTTCAGAAGGAACTGTCTGGGGTATCTGGTTATGTGTGGAGGCGGACTTCCATATAATAGTACACAGCTTCAAGTATGGCTTATGAATATCTCAAACGCTTTGGAAAGTATGCGTAAGCAGGAAGAATTGAAGCGCCTTGTGAAAAAGCTTAAGGATGTTTGGATGTTGGATGGTCTGACACAAATCTATAACAGAACCGGTTTTTTTCACTTCGCAGATAGGCTCTTGAAAGAGTGTAAACAGAATAATACGCCGATTGGTATGGTGTTTGTAGATATCAATAAACTGAAGCATGTGAATGACGGATATGGGCATGAAGAAGGCGATTTTTATATTAAGACAGTGGCCGATTCCATGAAAAAACTCAAAACCGAAGGACAGCTTCTCATGCGTTATGGCGGCGATGAATTTGTGGTTTTGGGAGCATACCAAAAAGGCGATGAGTTTGCGGGATTGACAGATAAACTGAATTCGATGCTTGAAGGATGCAGACGACAGAATGAGAAGAATTATGAGATGAGTGTAAGTATAGGATTTCAGTCGGTTTCAATTACACAGGATTTTCAATTGGATCAGCTTATGAAGCAGGCGGACCAGGAAATGTACAATATGAAGAAGAAAGGATAAGCAGGAATATGCTAAGAAGCACATCCATTCAGTTAAAGGTTTTAGTTAGTGTGTCAGTTGTTTTAGCCGCAGTATTATTCAACACTTTTTTCTCGAGTGGTAACTTAGGGAGAATCGAGAAATCTGCGACGCAAATGAATGAAGTTTATATTCAGATTCAAGAATTATACGGTACAGCCGGCAAAAAGGTTGAAACCATACAGAAATATGCAAATATACTAATAGGCAGTTCCGATGAGGATCTTGTAATTGCCGGAGATATCTATGGAAATCTGGAGGCTGAAGTAGGAGCAGTAAAAGAACTGCTAGTGGAACTGCAAGCATATTGCGCGATGACGGAAAACGAAGATTTAATAGCAGTATTTGAGCAATACTGTACCAGCTGTAACGCTCTGTTGGAAAGTATGCAGACAATCAGCGGACTGAGAAGAGACAATGATTTTGTTGGTGCAAAGATATATATGGGCACGGATGCATTGACTGTAATTCTCTCACAGGAGCAAGTGTGCGTGAATCTGGAAGAAACCTTTGACAGGTGTCTTGTAGAAGCTCAAGCCAATTTAGAAGACCGCATCCGAATTGCAAATGTAAGTAATTGGATCGTTTCAGTAATTTGTATATTAAGCACTGTTATTTCTATATTTGTCATTTACAAGGGAATGCTGCAGCCTGTTAAGCAGACAAGCAGAAAAATGCAGCAGATTGCATTGGAAGTATCGGAAGGAAGAGGTAATTTGACCGAAAGGTTTGAAATTAAGCGAAAAGATGAGGTTGGTCAATTGATGGGGAGTATGAATCAACTATTAGAAGCCTTTCAGCAGATTACATTACGAATTCAAAAGACCACTGTGCATATGGAAGATGCTGCCAATAGAACAGAAGTGCAGTTCGCGGCATCCAGTAATAGAATTACTGATTTGTCGGCAGTGATGGAAGAGCTTTCGGCAGGAAGTGAAGAAGTTTCGTCACTGGTCAGCCAGATGAAGAGTGAAATGCAAGGGATTTCTGGAGAAACCGGTGATATTACGGTGAAAGTGGATGAGGGAACAAACTTCGCCGCAGAGTTAAAAGAGAGAGCCGGATATATTCGTATGCAGACTACAGAAAGCAGACAGAAATCAGAAAAGATGGTTGAGTCAATCAAAGATGCAATGTCGAGAGGTATTGAAGAAAGTCGAAATATCGATAAGGTAAGTGAGTTGACGGCAACTATTTTAAACATTGCTGGTCAAACGAATCTTCTGGCATTAAATGCAGCCATTGAAGCAGCAAGAGCAGGAGAATCCGGTAAAGGATTTGCAGTCGTGGCAGAAGAAATTCGCAATTTGGCAGATAATAGTAAGACGAATGCTGCTGCAATACAGGAATTGAACAACAAGATTATATCTGTTGTACAGGCCTTGAGTGTGTGCAGTAAAAAGATGTTGGATTTTGTTGATGCAGATATCATGGAGGATTATAAAAAGTTTGAGGAAATGTCAGTACAGTATTCAAATGATGCGGATACCGTTTCTGATATTATGGGCAGGATACAAGGTAGTGTTGATTCTATAAATCAGCAGATTTCTACGGTTGCTCAAAATATCAGTGGGATCTCGTCGTCTGTCGAGGAAAGTGCTTTGGGAATCCAGAATGTTGCAGGAAACGTTATTGACATTTCCAATTCAACGAATGATATTTATCAGGAAACCCGCCAAAATGCACAGACAGCAATGGAGCTAAAACAGGTGTCTGAAGGCTTTGTAGTATAATGTTTTAATTAAAAATTCATGATGATGAATTTTTATTTGCAAGAATTACGGTTATCATTTGCGCAATACCTGCCAGAATCGTTTTGTTTTTCGGCTCCAGGGAGAGTTCTCGGATATGCACTTAGAACTTTTCGTATTTCCTGACACCATCAGGAAATGGTGTCAGGAAATAAGGGTGATTCAAATGTATTAAAGTTTCATATTCTGTTCCCGATATTCGCTGGGAGAGAGGCCGGTTTCTTTTTGAAAAGAAGAAGAAAAGTAGCTCCTGGAACCGAACGACAATTCATCGCTGATTTCCTGAATGCTCATTTTCGTTCCGGAAAGTAATAGCTTTGCCTGCTTGATTTTTTCGTGTTTAATATAATCTGTTACGCTATACCCAGTTTCATTTTTAAATTTGTGAGAAAAATAGTATTCTGTGTATCCAACTTGCTCAGCCAGTTGAGGGATAGACAGTTTTTCTTTGATATGCATGGCAATATAATCACAGGCACTTCTGATCTGTCCGGAAATGTCATTTTTAGCTTTCTCCTGCTGGACTCGCTGCACATAATCTTCCATCAGAGTGCTGCAGGTGGTTGATGTTTCTGCAATGTTTTTACAGTCCTCAATCATCTGCATATAGTAGTCATTGAGGGTATAAGCAACAGAAGGATTAACTCCGCCCTCAATAGCGGCCCTGGAGCAGAGGGTCAGAAGGACAATAGAGGTTGATTTTGCCCTGCGCAGAGAATCACCTACGTCAAAGCGCGGCCCATCACTTAAGCTGGAAGAGTGTGCAAGGGCATCTAAATAGTTGGGGTTACCTTCCCGAAGCAGGTTCATGAATTCCTGTTCTGCAATCCATATTCCCCGGTGTTCTTCTGTGATCAGGTTAATCTCAGAGGAAGATTGCTTCCCTGATGCTTTCTCTGAAAAATGAAGGTCATTGGTGGTAATCCGCTTGCCGGTAACACAGTAATGCAGCATGACCGCATATTGGAAAAGCTGATTGGTCGGAATAATTGGAATATGGTCAAACAGCTTAAACACTTTGATCCGGTTGCTTACCGAGAGATCATGCTTATCCAATTCTTTTTTGATGTTCTGATAAGAATTTCGGCCGGAATAGGCAGGTCCCAGCGTGTGAATGCCCCGCAGGGAATTTTCTTCATATTCAAATGCAACAATCCAGATTAGTCCCAGATGATCATCTATGAATAAAGGTTCGTGAATTTCGTTTTCAATGTGTTTTCTGATAGGTTCTCCCAGACTTAAAAGAGCCAGTGTATCGTCATCATTTGAAGCAGCATCCTGCAAGATATTGGATTGTGTCAGGACAAGTTCCGGGTCATAACTGTGTAGGGAAAGATTATGGTTACATTGAATGATTTGATGGAAAAAATCCAGTTTTTCTTGAATATTCATATTCACTCCTGTCTGCGCCGGTTATTGTAGCTTTTCAATATGCAAAATAATCAGCAGCATAAAAAATCTATTAGAAGTTTTT
>VIDN01145552.1_pt1 | contig 10188 bp, 7 predicted proteins | sample 5025121 | NCBI WGS metagenome assembly VIDN01 (sample SAMN11852952, study PRJNA449069) | gut metagenome | isolation source: stool from female vole | host: Microtus ochrogaster | place: USA:Florida | collected 2017 | reverse complement strand
ATGAGATATCCGTATCATAAGATGAAGGTCCCTTGGAGAGTACGAGGTAGATAGGCCTGGGGTGTAAGCATAGAGATATGTTCAGCTGACAGGTACTAATAGACCGGAAGCTTGACCAGAGAAGGCTGGAGACAGCCTGGAGAAAGTCTTAAAGGTGTCCGATACGAAGCTTGGTGTTCGGTTTTGAAGGTATGACCTTCAAAAGATATATGTAAAGTAGATTTTGTCAGGCGGAGGACCGCAGGCTTTTAAGAGAGCTTGACAAAGTATACGAAAAATGTTTTACTAGAGGAAGAACCGAAGGTTCTTCAAAGTTCAGCGAAGCTGAACCTTTTTTCCTCGATAGCTCAATGGTAGAGCACTCGGCTGTTAACCGAGTTGTTGTAGGTTCGAGCCCTACTCGGGGAGCGAAAGAGAACCCGTAAACATTAGTGTTTGCGGGTTTTTGCATGGAAAGAAGCGGCGGAAAAGTCAGAAAGAAAGCTGGTGTCTGCGAAAACAGGTGAAAAACTATTAACTGAAAATAAACGGTGAAAAGGCGTTTTATCGAAAGATAGGTGCCTTTTTCTATTTCTGCAAATACGGAAGTACCTCCTCTAGTCCTTTGTTGCTATGGAATTGGGGAAGTCGGATAATATAATCCAACAGCTCTCCGGCAGACCCTCTCCAGCAGATGAAAAGCAGGAGAGCGCAATGTATACCCCAAAAACTGTGAACGATACCAAATCGACAAATATTTACCTTTTCTATGATATTCTAAATGTTGGTAATAAAAAAGAGTTTATGTGTCAATCAGAGATAATCGACCATTTATAAAATCACAGAAAGAAGGAAAAAAACGCTATGCTTAAAACTATGATGAAAAATTTTGAAAACAAACTACTTAATAAAAAGATGCAGGAGAAAATGTCAATATCATTTAGTATGGTTATAAGACTTATGATAGCGTGTCTGATAGTTGCGATTGTCGGATTGACTTATGTGTCCTCGAAACTTAAGACTTTTTATCAGTCTTCTTATAATAATGTAGCGTTGGCTCATTCAAGTTATGGGAATCTTCAGGAAGGTGCAAAGAACCTTCTTCACGCATGTCTTATATCGGACCCTGAGATTGTTGAGAGCAGGCTTGCGCTTGCAGATTCCTGTTTTGATAAGATGAAGCAGGAGCTTATTGATTTGAAAAGTACCAGTTTTGCAGATATATCTGTATTTGATGCAATGGATAGCGATACAGAGGTAATTGACGCATTGATTGTACAATTTCGAGATTTCAGCCGCCAGAATGATATCAAAAATGCATTTATTGTATATAGCCAGCAAATGCTTTCCTATTTTGCTGATATAAGCGCTAATATCACGACAATTGAGGAAGTCGAAGCCGAGAATGCAGCTGCTATGTACAAAGCTTCTCAAATTACCAAATATATCTGCATAATCATATTGGTCATGGCAGGTGTTCTCAGTATTCTGCTCGGGAGGAATGTTTCCGCAATACTGTCTAAGGCACTCAACAGTTCGACTTCTGAGCTGCAGGCGGCATCCGTACAGATGGCATCGGGTAATTTTGATGTCAGCATTAACTATACATCAGAAGATGAGCTTGGCGGTCTGGCAGAGGCTATGCGAAATATGGTGGATACAACACATGCAATTGTTTCTGACGCGGGCAGGATGCTCAGCAGTCTGGCAGAAGGAGATTTTACCGTACAAACAGAAATTGAAGAAAGATACGTTGGTATTTATAAAATATTAAAAAATGCTATGCAGAATTTAGAAATTCGGCTGAAGGAAACAATACTGAGTATTGGAGATGTAGCCGATCAGGTAAATACCGGGGCTGCACAGCTCGCCCAAAGCGCCCAGCAGCTTGCGGAAGGCGCTACGGAGCAGGCCGGAGCCATTGAGGAGCTTACAGCACAGGTTGAGAATGTGACTAATATGACAAATGATAATGCGACGGAAACGCAGAAGGCGGCAGAGAGTATAGAAACGATTGCGGACGAAGCCGTGCAGGGGCAGGAAGAGGTTTATCGCCTGATTGATGCGATGGATAGAATCAACAGCACATCGAAGGAAATTGAAAATATCATTGCTGATATTGAAGATATTGCATCACAGACTAATCTGCTTTCACTGAATGCTTCCATAGAGGCTGCAAGAGCCGGGGAAGCAGGAAAGGGATTTGCTGTTGTGGCAGATCAGATTGGGAATCTTGCCGCCAGCAGCGCGCAATCGGCTGTCCATACAAAAGAACTGATTGCCAAGGCACTTGAAGAGGCTGCAAATGGAAGCAGGATTACAATGAATACCGCTGAGGTGCTGAAGAAGGTACTGAGTTCCATGAACGGAATTAAGGAAAATGCTAAAAATTCAAGTGAAGGTTCTAAACAGCAGGCAGAAATGATGAAGGAGATACTGACCAAAATTGAGCAGATTTCCTCTGTCATACAGACTAATTCCGCTATGGCGCAACAGACTTCCGCTACCAGCGAGGAGCTGACAAGCCAGTCAGAAACATTAAACAGTATGGTTTCCGCTTTTAAAACCAGTGCCTCATAACCAGCACGTCATTGCCTACATAAGCAGTTTTTTATCACCCAAATAGCACCGGAAGAATAATTATCCAGTGCTATTTTTGATGAAAATCGACGACTTTTTTGTAGGGAGCAATCATTCCCTCATTGATATGGCCGCCAACTTTTTCTTTCAACTTTGGAGAAGAGAGCAGTGCACCCACCAAGTACATTTTAAGCATGGTGCCCCTGTGCTTCTGGGGAAAATCATACTGGCCATGCGCTTTGTAAAACTGATGATCGGCCTTCATCATGCCCTGCATCAAATAGATCAGGTCTCGGAAAATCTTCATTCCGCCTACCCCGTAAAAATTCTGGGGCTGGGTATGGTGATGGGAGAGAGTATAGTTAAGTGTTAAGGCCAGGCGGTCAATCTCATGATCCGGATCCGTCTCATCGGTGGCAACGCCTGCCAGGAAGTTGCCGCCCACCTGACTGCGTCCTTCCAGAATCATTTGTAGATTAGGTTCGGCGCTGTAGGAGCCGCTGATCAGATAGCCGATGGGGGAACCCATGGTGACGGTGCGATGTCCGTTGCAGAATTGCCTGTCATCATAGCATTTGAATACGGACCCCATGGAATGGTCGCTGATGGTAAAGGCATATACAATGGCATCAGATGTCTGGATTTCTTCCCGAAGGAAGCGGTCAAAGCCATCCGTATAGATGCATTTTCCGTCGGATGCGCAGTGAAAGCACCCCAAACAGCCGCCGCGCATAGGATATTTACGGATATTGATAACGTGGCTTTCACAGGGAAGCACTGACTGGAAACGTTCGATCATACTTTTAAGCTGTGTATCTTCCCCGCGGCAGTCGGTGACGATGGCTACCCTTTTTGCGGCAAGGGAAGGAGATTCGTGACCGGAGACTGCATTTGTAGGAACTGTTACGGCTACGCGGGGTGCAGGCGTTCTGGGAGCGGGAAATGGTTCGAAGCTTTTTTGTTTTATGCTCCAAAGTACATAAGAGAAGAATTTTCTGGCTTCCACTTGTCCTTTTTTGTTTAGTAAATCATCCATATCTGCGGAGAGTCCGCGGATGAACTTTAGCCCCAGATCCTGACAGTTATCCTGAATATAGCGGTGTGCCGTCACATCATAGAAATGCTTGGAAGTGGTAATCTGTGTGGCATACTTTCCGGACAGATCAATGCCGGATGCCTTTACCAGCTCAATAAAGCGGTGAAGCTGGCTGGGAGCGATAAAAGTATAGACAGGGTAAGAAAAAAGAAGCAGATCAGCCGTTTCCAGAGCGGTCCGGGCTGAGGAAAAGTCTTTTTCCAGAAGCTTGATCTGCGCTCCCACATTTAAGTAGGTAAATTCCTGTTTGGGAAAGTGCTTTTCCAGATAAAGCACCGTTTGAAGGGTGATGCTGTAATTGGCTTTGGGACTTCCGTTGATGACTAAAATTTTCATGATGGTTTCCTTTCCGTGCTGTTATGATGGTATAAGTATACTATAAAATCCTGAAATAAGGAAGATAGTCCGCTGCCCTATGGATATGACAATCTGGTTTCTATATCGGATGCGGTATTTTGATTATGATCTTAAGAAAGTAGACGATTGAATTAATTTTTAGTATGATAATAAGGAGTATCTTTGCTATGGAAATTTCTTGATGGAATTGAGTTCTCAATGATATATAGGGGGATGTACAGTATGAGAAGACTTTCGAAAAGAAAAATATACCGTTTTTGTGCGGCGGACATTGCAAAAGGCCTGTTTAATGGTCTCATAGGCAATTATTTGATCTACTTTTTTCAGCCGACTGTGAAAAGCGGAATTCCAAATTTGTTACCGGACCAGCGGTTTCTTGGCTACATTACGGTAATGTCTGTAATCACTACGTTCTGCAAGATTATAGATGCAGTAACAGACACGCTTGTGGCAGGCATTTCCGATAAAAGTACCAACCCAGAGGGACGAAGAATGCCGTTTATGAAACGCGCAGGTATCCCGTATGCGCTTTCGGTATTTCTAATCTTTATGGCGCCGTTTCGGGAGGGCTCTGCATTGAATGCTGTATGGGTCACAGTTTTCTTTGTTATTTATTATGTTGCCTATACTTTTTATTTTATTCCGAGAAATGCGCTTGTTCCGGAAATTATTCCGGATGCGGGTGACCGGGTGAGCTATTATGGAATCAGTGCGGCACTGTTTATGGGATCCAGTGCATTCATGTATGCTGCTACTTTATTTGTTAATATTCTCAAAAATGCCGGTTTTGCGCCAATCTGGGCATGGAGAGCAGTATTTGCTTTGTTTACAGTCATTGGCGCAATCTGCGTCATGCTTACTGCAACAGCGTTTAAAGAAAAGGACTATGTTTCCGGTACTTCCGTTCCAAATGAAAGTATTCTGAGAAGTATTGGCAGCGTGCTCAAAAACAAAAATTTTGTATTGTTTTCAGCCGGTGATTTGTTCAGTTACGTTTCATTATTATTTTTTGAAACGGCCATGCTTTATTACATCACAGAGCTCCTTAGCATTCCGGAATCGCAGTCTTTCTATGTTATGCTCTCAGCGATAGTTGGCGCTGTCGTGTTGTTCCCTGTGATTATCAGTATTGGAAAGAAAAATGGAAAGAAAACACTTCTGGTAGCAGCAAGCTTTATTTTCACGGTTGTGTTTATTGTAATCTATTTTGGAGATATGCTGACGGCACTAATGCCTGGCCATGAACTGGTTATTGGTCTGGCGGTAGGTATTGTAGTGGCATTTCCATTTGCGGCGATCAATGCACTTCCTTCTTCCGTATCGTCAGATATTATTCAGAAGGACAGTATTGAGAATAAAGTAAACCGAGAGGGAATTTTTGCAGCAGTGAAGACACTGATCGAAAAAATGGCAGCAGCCGTTGCAACAGCCATTGTATCAACGGTTCTTGCGATTGGTGCACCGGAAGGCGCGTCAGTAGGAATACTTGGAATCAAACTGACAGGTGTTTTTGCGGCTGGATTCAGCCTGTTCTCCTTAATCTTTTTTATCCTGTATGATGAGAAGTCAGTGACAAAGTATCTGAAAGAACATACAAAGATGGGGGAAAACTGATATGGAAAAAAAGAGAAAACTTGGAGCTGAATCCGACAGAAAGAATGTCAGTCCTGAAAAAAGAAAAGCGTATGTGAAAAAACTTTCACAGATGATAGGCTGCCGGACAGTATTTTATTCGGATGGAAGATTTCAGAAAGAATACGAAAAGCTTTATTCGATCATTGAGAAAAGCTTTCCGCTGCTTACCGAAAAGGCAGAGCGTCTGACATTCGGAAGCGGTTGTTTTGTATATATTATCCGTGGGAAAAATGCGAAGAAATCGGTTATGTTAATGTCCCATCATGATGTGGTGGATGGAAGTGATAAGTGGAAGACAGATCCGTTCTACGCAGAAGAAAAAGACGGATATCTGTACGGAAGGGGAACCATTGATACCAAAACTCCTTTGCTTGCAGAACTACAGGCAGCGGAGGAACTGCTGGAAGAAGGTTATGATTTTCATGGGATTACTCTTTACATCGGTTCATCTAACAATGAAGAGACCGGTGGAGATGGTATGGTTCTAGCGGCACAGTATTTCAAAGAGCATGGAATTTTTTTTGATACTGTACTGGATGAGGGTGGTGCGATACTCAGTGGACAGATACCGGGTGTGACTGCAAAGTCTGCTATGATCGCTGTGCATGAAAAAGGCCGTCATATGTATAAATGCACTGCCAGCCTTGACGAAAACGGTCATAGCGGATTTGGAAAGTCCGGAGATACTCCGGTCATGCGTATGAGTAAATTTATTGCTGAGGTATCCAATACGCATATCTACAAAGAAAAATTTTATCCGGAGGTGGCGGAAACCTTTAAGCTTCATGCACCGTATATGAGCTTCCCAATGAATCTTTTGTTTGGAAATCTCCGCTTATTTTCTCCTGTCATCAAAAAGGTAATGGCCAGTATCCCGCCTGCGGCAGCAATGCTTGCAACAAGTATTTCTTTTCAGAGTATCATAGGTGTTGATGAGGAGGATCCGCAGACGCGTGCAAAGAACGTAGAATCCTACATGTTTATGCGTTGTATCAGGGAAGAAGATCTGTATGCAGGCCTGAAAAAAATAAAGAAGATAGCAGAAAAGTACGGTATTACTCTGACAGAAGAATCGAGGGATTACTGTAAACCGACATCCTACAAAAAGCAGCCATTTCTTATATTGGAAGAAGTGCTGCATGAAAACTTCCCGGATGTAATTACGGCACCATTTCTGCTTACGGCAGGTACGGATGCGCGTCGTCTTAAGGATGTGGCAGATAACATACTTCGTTTTGCTCCAATTGATCTGACACCGGAGCAGTTTGCAACCGTGCATAGTGAAGATGAACATATCTCAATCAAAAATATTGGAGAGTGCGTTTGTTTTTATAAAGATTTTATCCAAAGAATATCCGGAGATGTCTGAGGTTCCGGCGGATAAAACTATGGAAATTATGACGGCATATAGATGGTTAGGAGAAATAGATATGGCTGAACAAAAGAAGATAAAGCTATACACAGGGAGCTATAATGCGCCTGTCCTTACCGGTGACGGCGGTATTTATCATGGAAAAGGCGGGGGAATCCAAGTTTTCCTGTTTGATGAAGAGGCAGGGACATTGGAGGCGCTGGAAAGCTATCCGGATGTAGAGAACGCATCATGGATGGTATTTTCACCGGACAGAAAAACGCTTTATGCGGTGAATGAGCTGGACAATTATCAGGGAACGGGAGGCGGAGCCCTTTCTTCACTTGCAGTGGATGAAAACGGAAGCTTGGCTATGCAGAACTGCCTTCCTGTTATGGGGGCGGCACCCTGCCATGTGGACTGTGACAAGAGCGGAGGTCATGTGTTTACTGCTAATTATAATGGCGGAAGTCTGAGCAGTTTTACAGTAGACGGGGATGGAAGCTTAAAAGCTATGGATCTTCAGATTGCTCATCATTTGAAAGAAGATAGAGTGGAAGGCTTTAATCAGGTACGGCAGGAAAAAGCTCATGTGCATAGCACATCGGTTTTTCATGGATATCTGTGGGTGGCTGATCTGGGAATGGATGAAATATCCGTATATGAATTGGACGGGGAAGGAAACCTTGTGGGGGAGATGAAGGATGGTCTGCCTAAAGCCTGTCATAGGGTAACCCTGCCGCCAGGAAGCGGACCAAGGAGCCTGGCCTTTCGGGAAGACGGGCATGTTTACGTGTCCTGTGAGCTTTCCAACAAAATTGGAATTTTGCACTGGGAAGGGGATAAGATCCGGTTAGAAGGACTTGTCTCATGTACGCCCGGAGAAGAAATGGAAGATGGGAAAGGGCAGAAGAGAGAAAACCTTCCCGGAGGTATTCTCTTATCGGAAGACGGGAAATATCTTTATGTGGGGAACCGGGGCCATGACAGCATTGCAGCTTTTCAAGTGGATAGATACGGCTTGCCAAGAGGCATTCAATGGGTTGATTCCGGTGGGAAAAATCCAAGGGGATTTCAATTATCCCCTTCCGGACGGTGGCTGATCGCGGCAAATCAGGACAGTGATAATCTGGTTGTCTTTCAAAGAAATGTGGAAACAGGAATGCTTACGGAACATGTCCGGTATAAAGCAGGTGCAGTAGTATGTTTAGTGTTTTCGCAATAATATATCCGTCGGGATATCACAAGAAAAATTGAAATTCCTCTTGCCAATGGTTTGAAAATGTGTTATCATATCATTCGTTAAGATTGCTTGACGTAGGGAATGAGTAGATTGTGTCCCGATGGTTCAGAGCAAGAAATATGGCTCCGTGGTCAAGCGGTTAAGACATCGCCCTTTCACGGCGGTAACACGGGTTCGATTCCCGTCGGAGTCATTAATAACGTGAAAGGTAGATTAAATATACAGCATCATGTTATTTGATATCACCCGATGAGGGTGTAGCATGACCCGAAAGGGTACATGGACCTTTAGCTCAGTTGGTTAGAGCAACCGGCTCATAACCGGTCGGTCCTGGGTTCGAGTCCCCGAAGGTCCACTTTTTTGAATATTTTTTCTGGCCTGGTGGCTCAGTTGGTTAGAGCGCCGCCCTGTCACGGCGGAGGTCGTGGGTTCGAATCCCATCCGGGTCGTTTAGCATATGAATATGTTTCATGGCATATTCATTTGCTGTTTTAATAAGTAATTGGGATCTTAGCTCAGCTGGGAGAGCATCTGCCTTACAAGCAGAGGGTCATAGGTTCGAGCCCTATAGGTCCCACGAATCAATTTTATATTGATTATGCCGGCGTGGCGGAACTGGCAGACGCACAGGACTTAAAATCCTGCGGGACTAATCTCCCGTACCGGTTCGATTCCGGTCGCCGGCATGAGAAAACCCCTTGTTTATCAAGGGGTTTTTGATTTAGAGAGTAGTTGCTGAGAACACTTTTCCGAAAAGGGAGTAAAATAATTGTTTGCTACTCCAGATGAAAAAGAGTTCCTATTGAAATATGGTACACAGTTTTATGAGGAGATGAACATGAGAAACCTTGACATTGAGAAAGAGATGTATCACCAGGCAACAGCGTTGATAGAAAAGCGCTATCCTACTGGCTGGGGTGGAGCAGGAGTAGTGCGTACAGCAAATGGACATTATTTTACAAGTGTCAGCATTGATACAGCTAACGCTTCGGCTGTTTTATGTATCGAAACGGGTGCAATGTTAGAGGCTCACAAATATAATGAAAAGGTTACGCATTGTATGTGTTTGGTTCGAGATGATGAAAATGCTCCTTATAGAGTTTTAACCCCCTGTGGTATATGCCAAGAACGCTTGCGGTTCTGGGGAGAGGATGTGCAGGTAGCAGTTACTACAGATGATGATTCTCTGCAATTTGTTGCATTAGGCGAGCTGCAGCCATACCACTGGACAAAAGCGTATCCCGCCCATACATTGGAACATTTTGAAGAATAACTTTGACATAGCGTTTTGTGTTTACACACTGACAAGCTCCTTTTTCGGAATGGTGTGCCTGATGAAAATAAGTTATAATTGCACGGAAAATCGGAATTTGCAGATGAAATATTGGAGCAAATGGAGGTGAAAATGTTAAAATGCAGTTCAAAAACGAGATAAAAGGGATAAACTCTGCAGGATATTTGAAACTGCTTGAGTCTATGGAGATTTATCCTAATGAAATGATATTTATCGGAGATGAAGAAAAGGACATTATCGGTGCTAAGAAACTTGGAATTGTTTCTGCTCTTATCAACAGAAGTAAAGAAATAAAGGACTTCGGACAGGATTATACATTGGAATCTTTAAGTGGCATTTTTTCTATTTTGGATTTGCAAACACGATAAATATACAAGGAAAATTCTAAGAGAAAGCTTACATGTAATAAATTTAGTGTTTTCAGAGGCCGGTGAAGATTTTAATTACAAAATATAGCAGCTAATGTTTCATTTAAAAGTATCAAATAGACTTAGATGGAAGCAATAGCTGCTAGAATTATGGAAAGCAATGATTCCGATGGTGTAGCAAAATGGTTATATAATAAGTTTATACAATTTGAAGTTGCAGAGGAGAGCGCTTAGATGATTTTCAAAGCAAAGAATGGTGCGGAAATTATAGAAAAAATAAATATT
>VIDN01058039.1_pt1 | contig 10312 bp, 12 predicted proteins | sample 5025121 | NCBI WGS metagenome assembly VIDN01 (sample SAMN11852952, study PRJNA449069) | gut metagenome | isolation source: stool from female vole | host: Microtus ochrogaster | place: USA:Florida | collected 2017 | reverse complement strand
CCTTAAAAAGATTAATCAATTAATTAATGATATTGCCCGAAATGGTAATGAAGGTCTTGGAAAACCAGAACCTTTAAGTGGAAATTTATCAGGATATTGGAGTAGACGTATTAACGATAAAGACAGACTGATTTATAGAATAGATGATAGCAATATCTACATTCTGGCATGTCGATATCATTATGGGGAAAAATAAACCTTTTAAGGTTTAAAACTATCCTTATCTACCACAACATATATATCTTTTCCAGTTTTTTCTTCAAAGTATTTCTTTAAAGCAAGATTCCTATCCCACTTTTCCTGTGGAAACGAGCCGTATCTGCGCTTGACATCTTCCATTCGTTCTTCAATGTATAGCACGCCTTCTGGACCGGCCAATGAATCACATAATTGAATAAGTCTGTCATAGTCATCTATAGTAACCGCTTTTAAGGCGTCTTGAATAATCTTAAATTCTTCATCGGTAGTATCAAACTTCCCAATATAATCATCAAGCGTTGGATTATTAAAAGAGTGTGTGAGACATATTTGTACGACCTCGTCATACCCCAGAGACAGCATATATGTATAGCCATCGGATACGTGTCCCAAATGTCTTACGCCAAATTTTCTGCCTATATCGTGCAGCAATCCGAGAATATAAGCTTTATTTGGATCCAAGCCATCACATTCCATAGCTATTTTTTCTGCACAATGAGCCGTAACACGACTATGATCACCCCAAGGACCGGGATTGCACTGTTCTGCTTCTTTTAAAAGTTCTTCGGCTATTTCTCTTGTCGGTAACATGAAACTGATTCCTCTCTTTCAACAATAAATTATAGTACTGAATTCAATCCACCACAAATACATACCTTTTCCCGTCAGACAATTCCTCTCGATAACGAAATCCCATCTCCCGGAATTCTTTGATTTTCTCCAAGTCTTCTACCTGATTTTCCGCCAGGAAACGCACCATTGCACCTCTCGCCATCTTCGCCAAAGTACCCTTTTGTTTTACTTTTCCGTCTATCCATTCCCCAAACTCAATAGTAAGAAATCTGTCTGCAGGCGTAATGTATTTCTCAATGCACTGTGAATATTCCTTTGATGTCAGATTGAGAATGATCCGGTCATGATCCAAAAGACTTTTATACAGACGATCTCCCCAAAAATCATACAGATCCCTGCTGCCGTTCACAGATAATTTGGCCTGCATTTCCAGCCGATAGGGCGTCACCCTGTCAAAAGGCCTTAAAAGGCCATAAAATCCTGACAGAATACAAAGGCGCTCCTTAATATAAGAAAGCGCCTGCTCCGTGAAAACTCCCGGTGCCATATGTTGATTCTGCATCTCTTCGTACGCCATAATCGCAGTCGTCTATGCCCTCTGCAGATTCATGTCCCTAAAACGTTCAAAATTTAATGCTGCAAGGCGGTCATTGCATTTCCACAATGCCTTTGCCTCCGCGTAAGTCAATGCCTTTAGCACATTCATCAAAATTTCGGCATCTGCAATAAATTCCGGCATTTTATCCGCGTCAAAAGTATCCGTATCCACATTCATTTTCTTAGCTGGCGAAATAATGATTTTCATAGCTGCCACCTATTTCTTGCTTCGTCTTTCCTCTGCCGCCTTTTTCAATTCCTCCAAAGCTTCACCGAAACGTTTGGAATACATGCCGGGATTGCCTTTGATCATATTTCTCTGATAGAAATCCTTAAGGTGCCGGAACTGCATCCGATGTTCTTTTTCAATCGTATACCGGCCGCGCAATTCGGAAATTTCTTCACGGACTTCTTCCATAAACTCGGAAGGATTAAGCCTCATACGCTCTTTTACTGTATTAAACCGCCTCTCAATATGCTCCATCAGTTCATCCATACGCATGCTGTTCTCCTGCCTGCGATGTTCGATTTCATCGTTTGCCACAGCCACGATCACATCAAGCCGCTTCTGGATGCGCTCCATCTCTGCCTTCGCCTTGTCCAGACCAATAAGAACATCTCTCAGATCCAGAGCTGTCTTGAAGGAAAGTGTAAAATCCACAATTATGTAAACCGACACTACAACCGTGAGAGCTGTTACAATTCCGTATGGAACGGCAAAAATCAGCCTCTCCACACCCTTATGGAGAAATTCTGTCATAAGTATGGTGAGAAATCCCCATGCAATCGTCGAGGACAGACAGATATGCCCTTTATAATTAAACCTTTGATTGGAGTAGTCCCAATAGCGCACCTTAAAGAGCGATTCCATTGCTATTCCCGTAACCAGCTCCAGAGCCGTAGCACCCACACAGCCAGCAAAATAGGTTAGAACCAGATTATCCTGAAATGGCATGGATACCATCAACATCATGATTGCACCACTTCCGTAAATCGGGAGAAACGGTCCCCGCATAAAGCCTCTGTTCACAAACTTTCTGCTTTTGATCGATACATAAGTGGATTCAAAAATCCAACCCAAAAAGCAGTAAAAGTAAAAGAAAAACAGCCATTGCGTTATGGTATAGTCGTACATCTTTCTTTCCTCTTTAAGTAAAACTGATGATTTCTTCTTTCGGCGCTTTGGTCTGCTCTACGCTCACTGCTTTCAGCACCGGACCTTCCCCTCCGTAATCAGCAAAATATTCTTTCGCTACCTTTGCCGTGACTTTCACCCACTGCTTATCACGCAGGGTATCTGCTTTGTCATACTCACATGCAAACCCCAAAAAGGCCATATCCTCCGCGCAGCAGGTCATCGCCATGCGCCCTGGAACAAAATAACCAGCTGGAAATCCGGAGGGCTTTAAAACCATAGCCGTAAACTGTACCGTTTTGTCGATGTAACGCTCCAAATTGTCCAGACTGTCCAGATACCAGATTCCGTAACCATCGTTATTTAACTCAATAATCGGCGCATCTAGACTATAGGGAAGGTCATCCTCAAAAATCTGATTTACCTCTCCCTCAGAATCTTCAAAAATAATATCCGCTTTCTGATTGATTGCCTTAACATTCCTCTTATAAACACTCAGATCTTCCACATCATCACAGCGGTTAAAAATAATCATCTCCGATTTCCGGAGCATTTCCGCCAAAAGAGATTTCATGTTGGTAAAATACATAGGAAAAGTCGAAGCGTCAATGGTGGTAATCTGCTGCTCTACCCGCCAATGAAAAGGGAGCTTCATGTTTTTAAAATTCCACATACCATTATATTCAATAATGATACGTTCCGGCTTGTATTTCTTTTCCAGTTCAATCAAATGAGCAGAATTGAAATCCTCCTCCTCCTCAATCAGCACCATATCCGTGCGGCTTATCGCAAGAAGTCTCTCATCGTATTCCACTTCCCCCTCCTCACAGACAATCAGAAGGGTTCTTCCCTTAATCTGAAAGTAAGGCTGCTCAATCGTATAACAGATAAATTCTGTTTTTCCGCTTTCCAAAAAGCCATTAATGATATAAACCGGTTTCATTCCATACCTTCTTTCTGCTTTATTTTGCAAACAGCTGCTCCAATGCATCCTCTTTCAGTTCCGAACCGATCACGCAGAATTTTCCGGTCACATCCGGCCTACCCTCACGCACATTGCTCTCTCCGGGAACATAATCAAAATAAATCCAGCCCCCATCCACACCAGGAACCATTCCCTTTGCACGAAGGACAAAACCATATTTCCCTTCTTCTTCAAGTTCCTCCAAAATATTCTCCACTTCATCCCTGCTGTATGCCTTCGGAGTTTCCATACCCCAGCTGGTAAATACCTCATCTGCATGATGGTGTCCATGCTCATGGTCATGACATCCGCAGGTACACCCCGGTCCATGATCATGATGATGCTCATGCTCTTCATCCTCGTGATGGTGATGGTGCTCATGTTCTTCACCCTCGTGATGATGGTGTTCGTGTTCCTCGCCCTCGTGATGGTGATGATGCTCGTGTTCTTCACCCTCGTGATGGTGATGATGCTCGTGTTCTTCACCCTCGTGATGATGGTGGTGATGCTCTTCCTCCTCATGACGGTGTGCCCGGAGCTCCTCCATCAACTCTGCTTCCAGATCCTTGGCTCCCTCAATCGTCGCAAGAATATCCTCCCCCTCAATCTGCTCCCAGGGTGTTGTAATGATTACTGCTTTCTCATTATGCTCCCTGATCAATTCGATCGCTTTATTCAATTTCTCTTCGGAAATATCTCCGGTACGGCTGAGAACAATAGTTCCCGCATATTCAATCTGATTGATAAAGAACTCTCCAAAGTTCTTAATATACATTTTGCATTTGGATGCATCCACTACCGCTACCGCACTGTTTAAAACCACATCCTTACTGTCGATCACATCCTGAACGGCTTTCATCACATCCGAAAGCTTACCGACTCCAGAGGGCTCGATCAGAATACGCTCCGGTTCATAAGTATGCAGAACTTCCTTCAGTGATGTTCCAAAATCACCAACCAGAGAACAGCAGATGCAGCCGGAATTCATCTCTTTAATCTCAATTCCCGCTTCCTTTAAAAACCCGCCATCGATCCCGATTTCACCAAATTCGTTCTCGATTAGTACCACCTTTGTATCCGCAAGTGTCTCCGCCAAAAGCTTCTTAATCAGTGTTGTTTTTCCCGCGCCCAAAAACCCGGACACAATATCAATCTTTGTCATTTCAATTCCTTCTTTCCCAATATACCCGCAAGTTACTGTTTCATTTCTTTATCAACCTTTTATTATAATAATCCCACTTCTAAAAGTCAAATATTCGCTTTCCAGTCCGCCTCTTTAAATCCGGGACAGACATAGTTATCGCTAACCAGTAGCGGACGTTTTACAAGCATACCATCGGTAGCAAGAAGAGAAAGCTGTTCTTCCTCTGTCATATCAGGAAGTTTATCCTTAAGCTGCAATTCCTTATAAAGATTTCCGCTGGTATTAAAAAAACGCTTGAGCGGCAGACCGCTTTTTTGATACCACTTCTTTAATTCCTCCGCTGTCGGATTGTTTTCTTTGATCGGCCTCAGCTCATAGGCAATTCCCTGCTCATCAAGCCACTTTATCGCTTTCTGACAGGTGCTGCATTTCGCGTAACTTAATACAGTGATCTTTCCCATTATTATCATCCTTTCTTTTAAATTCTATCTCTATTTACATTTTTCCGATATATTCTTCCAGTTCCGCAAAGCCTCCATGGGGATATGCTGACAAATCTTTCTGCTCCTTATTGATCAGGCAGTCTGTCAACAGAAAAACCTTCATACCAACACTTTCTGCAATCATATCCTCTGTCACATCATTGCCAATCATCAAGCACTCCTTGGGATCGCATCCCAATTTTTCTGTTACTTCTACATAATAATCCAAGTTCGGTTTACAATAACAACTGTTCTCATATGTAGTAATCCACTCAAAATCCTCCGGTTCAAGGCCCGCCCACCGGATACGGCTTCTGGTTGCCTCTTTCGGAAAAATGGGGTTGGTTGCCAGCGCTCTTCGGAGTCCTTTTGCTTTCAGCATAGAGATCAGCTTGGCCGCTTTCGGCTGATATCCGCAAACCTGTGCTGCTTCCTGAAATTCCTTGCGATAAAACTCGTCAAACAATGGCTCGTCCTTCCGTACCTGCTCCCCGTAAACTTGGGCAAAGGAATTCCAAAAAGCTTCCTCATTCGTACAGCTTCCATCGTTTAACACCATCGCTTCTGTCCCCTGCCAGATACTTTTCATCAGCTTTTTCGGCTCATAACCGTAAGGTCCCAGTTTCCCGGCAAGGCACCGGAAATAAGCATCGATAAATTTATCCTGATCCATGGGCAATAAAGTACCGTCCAGATCAAATAAAACCATCCTTATCAATCATTTATCCTCCTGCTACTCTTACTTAAGTCGTAGAAAAAAATATATTGCTGCAAGCTTCCCGAATAGCCCGGGTAGCGTTCAAAAGGAAATCCTTCCGGATACTGTGTCTTTAATACTTTGTTGATATGAGTGTCCACAGGAAATGCATCGGTATGGTGCAAAGCAAACAGGCTGACGCAGTTCGCCACTTTTATACCGACGCCGCAAAGCTTCTGTAATTCCTTTACCGCATCCTCCGCTTTCATAGTCATGACCTCTTTCAGGTCAACTTCCCCACGGCAGATACTTGCCGCAGTTTCTCTCACATAGCGGCTTCGATAACCCAGATTACAGGCGTACAATTCCTCTTCGTCTGCTTCCGCAAGCGCTTCCGGAAGGGGAAATGTATAATAAACCGTTCCTTCCTCCGTCTGACGCTGATCCCCATATTTTTTGCACAGCAGATCAATGCATCTGCGGATTCTTGTAATATTATTCTGCTGGGAAATAATAAAGGAAATAATCATTTCCCACAAATCCTGCCGCAAAATCCTGATTCCGCTTCCGAAGGCTGCCGCCCGGTTTAAATAGGAATCCTCCGGATCAATGGAAGCAATGATTTTTCCATAGTCTTCCTGCAGGTCAAAATAATTCTTCCAGATATGCTCAAACTCTTCCTCCGAGCAGAATAAATTCACCTTTTTCCCGCATTGTTCTGTCACTAAATATCTTCCAAAAGCAGGGAGTCCGTATTTCTCCCATGTTCTCCCCTCCGAATCCTCCCACTCTTTTAACATTTCCAGTCGAAAGCATTGTCCTGACTCACAGATCTGTTTCAGCGAAAAATGCTCGTTCTCTATTGCAATCATTTTTTCTCCTGTCTCTAAGCTTTTTCCTCTCTGCGCTGCTTAAGCATTTCCTTTATTTTTCTGATTTCTTCTTTATGCCCCTGGTCATCTAAGGGTGTTTCCAGATAAAAAGGAATATCCGAAAGAAGTGGATGTTCCATCACGCGAAGCAATGCTTCCATGCCGATCTGGCCCTCCCCAATCACTGCATGACGATCCTTGTGGGAATTATAGGGCATCATACTGTCATTTAAATGAATTGCCCGGAGCAATGGCAATCCCAAAACACGGTCAAATTCCTCAAGCACGCCATCCAAATCATTGATAATATCATATCCGGCGGCAAACACATGACAGGTATCCAGACAAATTCCGATCCGCTCCGGATAGTTTACACCGTTCCGAATCGCCCTCAGTTCTTCAAACCGGTCTCCAATCTCTGTTCCTTTTCCCGACATTGTTTCCAAAAGAACTGTGATATTCTCCTGCCCGGTAAGAGCCATGTTCAGCCCTTTGACAATATTTTGAATGCCCGCTTCCTTACCGATTCCGGTATGGCTTCCCGGGTGGAAAACCAGGTTTTCTATCCCCAGCTGATCCATCCGCACGATATCCTCTCGAATAACCATACAGGCGAACTCATAGGTTTTCTCCGTTCCGCTGGCAAGATTTAAAGTATAAGGCGCATGAGCAAGTAAAGGACCAAATTTGTTTTCTCTGCGGATTTTCTGGAATTTCTCTATTTCCTCATCCCCATAAACCCGATAGCCGGATCCTCTCGGATTTCGACTGAATATCTGCATGGTATTTGCTTCCATCTTGACAACATTTTCCGCTGTCTGGGCAATTCCTCCCGCAATGGACATATGGGTTCCTATGGTCAGCATTATACTTTTCCTCCTGTACGTTCCTAATTTGCACATCATTATACCTTACTTATCAAAAGGCAACAAGGGAATTAAGGCTTAGCTTTCACTCATCCCGCTTCTTACGTATTGAAGAAGCGGCGCAAGATACTCCTTGGAAGCCTTATCATAAGAGGATGATACCGCCTCAAGCATTTCCGTCTTTTTCAATATTTTCAATGCTTTTCGCAAGACAGACATCATTAATTTATCTCTAGAATCCATTTTTTCGTAGCAAAGACCGCCCCATAAATAGAAGGTTTTCACCTGATTCCACTGTGTCTGCGTAAAATTCGCCTTCATTGTCGTTTCCACCTCCGCAGCTTCCGGGGGCATCGAGCCCGTTGCAAACACAATAATCTTCTTCCCTGCCAGTTCGGGAAGTTTTGCCTTAAACCACTTCAATCCGTTAATTTTTCCGGCATGAAAGCCTCCGCCAAAAAGAATGACATCGTATTGATCCCACTTGATACTTCCTCTGTCCTCATAAGAAACTGCCTTGCAAGCCAGCTCCTCGCTGATCCACTCTGCATACCTTCTGCTAAATCCTGTTTTACTGTAATATACCACTACTGCTTTCATTTTTCTCCTCCCAACCGCTGCTGATAATCTACCTTCTTATTTACAGATAATCTCTTATATCATTTTTATATAATCTGATTATATAAATTAATTTTATTTGTATTTTTTCTCGTGTCAACACTGATTTTCACGCTATCCCCAAATAAATTACATATGTATTTAAAAACATATGTAATTTCTATGATTTTCCTATAATATCTTTGCCTTGACACCACTATCAGCGGCATAATAAAATTGATGAAGCAGACAAGACATTTGGAAAATATTCTTGGAGGACAAGATGGCAGAACAGGACTATTTTAAAAATGCACTTTCCGGCTTTACCTTTGAAAATGCCTCCGGCGGAGCAATCCGCCACCTGGCGGACTTGGGCTATTCGGTAAAGCAGATTATGGAGCAGCTTGCTTTTCCTACTCCCTATGCAAAGGTTCAACAAACAGTATGGAATCATCTGCTTGATACCGGAGTTATACGCCTTTCGGAACCCGGTAAAGGTGGCAGCGCAGAAAAATCCATGTTTGTAAAAGAATATGATAAATATGGAAAAGCCAGCTTTCGTAAGGTAACACTTTCTTCCGATGAGCATGATGTTATTTACTGTAAAGAAATCACTTTCAATCCCATAGACAGCTTTTCCAGCTTTTTGAGCCGGAAGATTGAGGAAAATCCCTCTTCTGCCTATGTTTCCTGCAATTTCGGTCTTATGGAACCTGCTGCTTTTGAATGCCTTTTGGGAGAATTGAATGATAAGCAAAAGGACTATATTCAGGGAATCCCTTGGGCAAAGCAGATCTGTTATCACATTCTGAACCAGCGTATGCAAGAAATTCTGGTTCGTCTGTATGACAGGGAGCTTTATCATGGTGTCTGTTTCTTTATGCAGTCAGGTGAAAAGATAAAATTTTGATTTAACTTTTAAAATTTCCAACAAATTCAGTATTTATCAGCAAAATACTGCCCTTTGTCTTTCATTGACAAAGGGCAGTTCCATTCAACAATTATTCAATAATGCATTCTATCAAATCTAGATTTAGCTAAGAAACTCAACTTCTCCACTTCCAATATGGTAAAAAGCACCACATACCTTAAGATCATCATCTTCGGAAATCTCAAGACTTTCTTTGATTACGGATACTCCATTTTCAACATTCAGGCAGCATGCACGATATTCATCCTTCTCATCACCGATTGCCTTACGAATTTCATCTGTTATGTATTTCACGAACCCATCCGGCTCTCCCTGCATTGCCGCGCCTACTGCTCCGCAGTGCTCATGTCCTAACACAACCACCAGTTTTGATCCCAAATGTCCTGCAGCATATTCAATACTGCCAAGCTGATGCTTATCCATCACATTTCCGGCTACACGGATCACAAATAATTCGCCGATGCCTGCGCTGAAGATACTTTCCGGAATCACTCTGGAATCAGAACAGGTCACGATAATTGCATAAGGGCTCTGCCCTTCATCGCAGGTCTTCTGTCTGATCTTGGGTGATACATCCCCGGGATTTGTCATTGCAGTTAAGTAACGCTGGTTCCCCTCTTTTAATTTTTGCAGTGCCTCTGCTACTGATAAATTTCCCTTTTGCATACCTTCCTCCATTTCTGCCTAATAATTTGTGCGGCTCTCATTCGTTCTGTATGAAGTATAGCATACTTTATGTAAAAATTCATCCCTAAATTGAACCTTCTAAATACTGATTGCGGCTCCCTTCTTTTGTGATATAATATACCTAACCAAAAGCGGAGGGATTCAAAAATGTTTATCACTGCATTAGTAGAAAACACATCAAACTGTGAACTGAAAACAGCCCATGGACTGTCCCTGTATATTCAGACAAAGAATCATCAAATATTATTTGATCTTGGTCCTGATCATACCCTGTTTGCCAATGCTGCCAAGCGAGGCATTGATCTCTCGGAAATAGACACGGTTATCATATCCCATGGACATGCAGACCATGGCGGTGCCTTGTGCGAATTCCTGACAGTCAACCCCACTGCAAATATTTACATACAAAAAAGGGCCTTCGAGCCCCATTTAAACAAAACCTTCGGACGAGATAAATTTATTGGTCTGGATCAAAGTCTTGTAGACGATCCACAGATTATTTTAGTCGACGGTGATTATAAAATTGATGAAGAATTATTTCTGTTTACCGTAACCCAAACTGACAAATG
>VIDN01152881.1_pt1 | contig 10338 bp, 10 predicted proteins | sample 5025121 | NCBI WGS metagenome assembly VIDN01 (sample SAMN11852952, study PRJNA449069) | gut metagenome | isolation source: stool from female vole | host: Microtus ochrogaster | place: USA:Florida | collected 2017 | reverse complement strand
CCTACTATTTCTCTAGGATTAGAGTACCTCAATTTTTTCGCCATGTCAAGTCCTCAAAAACATAAGGAAAGCGTCAATTGAAATCAGAAGGTTTAGATGGTATAATAATTTTTAATGATTTTACTTATCAAAAATGAAATGGAGATATATATGGAACGTACAACTTACAGCGTACCTGAAATCTATAGCGCCCTGCAGGCTTCTCCTTTTACGGGCACCCTGACTGTGGCAGTACCCGGTTCCAAGAGCATTACAAACCGCGCCCTGCTTCTCGCTACGCTGGCAGAGGGCATATCCACTTTAAGAGGTGTGCTTTTCAGCGATGATTCCCGACACTTTTTGAAATGTATTCAGGATTTGGGATTTGAGACCACCGTGGACGAGGAGGCAAAAATTATCACCGTAAAGGGCTGCGGCGGCAGGGTCCCCCTGCAAAACGCCCGCCAATATGTGGGAAGCGCAGGTACGGCTGCCCGCTTTCTCACCGCCTACCTAGGTGTTTCGGAGGGTGTATATTTCATGGATGCCTCAGAACAGATGCGCAGACGCCCCATGGCACCCCTGCTTTCTTCCCTTGAAGAGCTTGGATGCGAAATCCTGTATAATGAGGAGGGCAAGGAGGGCTTTTTCCCCTTTACGCTGCAAGGCCACGGTTTTGGCAAAAATGAAATTACCATAGATATTGCTCACAGCAGTCAGTTTTTAAGTGCCCTTTTGATTTCCTCCTGCCTGTCAAAGGAAGATTTTACCATTCATGTGCAGGGTACTCACGGCATGGCATATATTGAGATGACCTGTCAAATGATGGCGCAGTTTGGTGTACAGGCCCTGCGCGAGGAGAGGATGACTGCCGCAGAGACTGCGATTTCCTATCGGACTCCTGCCGGACAATCTTATCAAGCCCTTAATTATTCCGTGGAGCCGGATGCTTCCGCCGCCTGCTATTTTTACGCCTGCTCTCCCCTGTTGCACATTCCGGTATTGGTGCCGGGCGTTCATTTTGATTCTCTGCAGGGGGATGTGGCATTTTTACATATTTTGGAGCAAATGGGCTGCACAGCCCTTGACACAGAAGAGGGTGTGCTGGTAAAACCTCCTCTTACTTTACAATATCACGGCGTAACCGCAGATATGTCCGCCTGCTCCGATCAGGCAATTACCCTTGCCGCCATTGCATCCTATGCGGACAGCCCCACCACCATTACCGGCATCGGACATATCCGCTTTCAGGAATGCGATCGTTTGAGCGCCATCGCCACGGAACTTTCCCGCATGGGCATCCGCTGTGACGAAGGTGCGGACAGCCTCACCATTTATCCCGGCAGCCCCCAGCCATGTCTTGTAAATACCTATGACGATCACCGCATGGCAATGGGATTTTCCCTGATTGGACTGCGGGCTCCCGGTATTATCATTGATGATCCCGGATGCTGCCGCAAGACCTTTGAAAATTATTTTGAAGTATTGGACCAAATGGTTGCCACTATACAGAATGGGGAAAACATGATATAATAAGCACATATTAGCACACTTTCAATCCAGCACAGAAACGGAGATCATTTCAGATGAGCAAAACAAAAGTGGTAGTTTCCCTCGGTCACGAGGCATTAGGATATACAACTTTAGAGCAATGGGATGCCGTAAAGGTAACGGCAAAAGCATTGGCAGATTTAGTTGAGGCGGATTATCAGCTCACCATCACACACAGCAACGGTCCTCAGGTCAGCATGATTCACAAAGCAATGACGGAGCTTCGCCGTGTCTATATTGATTACACCCCTGCACCCATGTGCGTCTGCTCTGCCATGAGTCAGGGTTATGTAGGCTACGACATTCAGAATTCCTTGCGTGCAGAGCTGCTTTCCAGAGGCATTTCCAAACCTGTCAGCACCATTTTGACGCAGGTGACAGTGGATCCTTATGACGAAGCTTTTTATGAGCCAACCAAGCTTATCGGCAGGCATATGTCCAAAGAAGATGCCGAAATTGAAATGAAAAAGGGCAATTATGTGAAGGAGGAGCCCGGCAAAGGCTTCCGCCGTGTTGTAGCTGCCCCCAAACCCATTGATATTGTGGAAATCGAAGCTATCCGCACTTTGGTAAATGCCGGTCAGGTAGTCATTGCCTGCGGAGGCGGCGGCATTCCCGTTATTGAACAAAAGCATGCTCTCAAAGGCGCCTCCGCTGTTATTGAAAAGGATGCCATTGCGGGCAAGCTGGCAGGCGACCTGAAGGCAGACGAGCTGATGATTCTCACCGGTGTGGACTATGTTTACCGGAATTTCGGAACGGAATCCCAGACTCGCATGTCCTGCGTGACCGTTTCAGAGGCAAAGGAATTGGCGGATGCCGGACAGTTCGAAGAAGGAACCATGCTTCCCAAGATTGAAGCCGCCATCGCTTATCTGGAGAAAGTTCCCGATGGGAAAGTGCGGATTACTTCCTTAAACTGTGTCAAAGACGCCATCCGTGATAAGGCCGGAACCGTCATTACAGCATAGAATATCTCATACGATAAATATGATACTCAAATGCTCCCCTGCGGACAAATCGGCAGAGGAGCATTTTAATTTCAAATATCTAGTAAAATATGAAATAATACACTTTTACTCAATCGCAATATAGGAGTTCTGTTCTAAAGCCTTTGCCTCCTTTTTGGGAACTGTCAGCTGCAATATGCCGTTTTCATACTTAGCCTTCACTTCCTCATTGGTAAGGGCATCCCCCACATAAAAGCTGCGGCTTACAGAACCGCTGTAACGTTCCCTGCGAATAAACTTGCCGTCTTTGTCTTTCTCCTCCTCATTCTGCTCTTTGACAGCGGAAATGGTCATATAGCCCTTCTCCAGCTTCACATGAATATCCTCTTTGGCATAACCCGGCAGATCCACCAGCACCTCATAACTGCTCTCATTCTCGCGAATATCCGTCTTCATCATATTCTGAGCACTTTTGCCATAAAGCGGGTTCTTCCTGCCAAACCAATCACTTTCAAAGGGAAAATTCGCCCACAGATCATCAAATAAGTCGTCTTCTACCAACTGATTAAAACCTTTTACACTTGGAAATAACATAATCCATCTCTCCTTTTCTTATCATATTTTAAATTCACATAAGTTGTCAACTTTGAAACAAATAGCTGTCATCAGTTTTTGTTCCCTTGTTCTATTTGTACTATAACACTAATTGTTAGCCATGTCAATAGGTGAGTGCTAATTTTTTAAATATTTTTTCTGCATTGCTTATTATGTACAGCAATGCAGAAATTTATGCAAAAATCACTCTTCTAACATTTCAGCGCATTGTTTCAGGTAATCCGTAACAGGAAGATGCTGGGGACAGGCGCGCTCACATTGTTTACAGTTGATGCACTCCGATGCTCTGCCGCCTTCACTAACTGCCTTTTGGTAGTCCTCAAATGCCTGCTCCATCTGCCCGTTTCCAAGCCTCTTATTCATAGCCGAGAAAATATCAGGAATCTGTATTTTTCTGGGACATCCCTCTACACAATAATGACAGGCCGTGCAGGGAATTGCGGAGGATTTTCCAAGAATCCGCTGTGCCTCTTGAATAATCTTCTGCTCCTCTTCATTCAGGGGCGCAAAATTTTTCATGTAGGAGAGATTATCCTGCATCTGCGCCAGATTCGACATGCCAGACAGCACGGTAATAATCCCGTCCAAAGATGCAGCAAATCGGATTGCCCAAGATGCGCCGGACATATCGGAATGACATTCCACAAAAAGCTTCTTCACTTTGGCCGGCGGGTTTGCCAGAGTACCGCCCTTTATCGGCTCCATGATAACAATTGATTTCCCATGCTTTCTGGCCGTTTCATAATTTGCTCTGGATGCCACGGAAGGATTTTCCCAATCGGCATAATTAATCTGCAACTGTACAAAATCCACCTCCGGATGCAGCGTAAGCAGCTTGTCAAGAAGGTCCGGCTTTCCATGGAAGGAAAATCCAATATGCTTTATAAGCCCTTTTTCTTTCTGTTCTTTTACAAAATCCCAAAGATGATATTTATCATATTTTGTGTAATTATTTTCCATTAATGCGTGAAGCAGATAATAGTCAAAATATCCTGCTCCGGTTCGCTCCAGACTTGTCTCAAACTGCTTCTTGGCCGCCTTCTCATTGGGCGCCATCAAAAAAGCATTCAGCTTTGTGGCAAGTGTATAGGACTCTCTCGGATATCTGTCAACCAAGGCTTTTTTAGCAGCTGCCTCCGAACCAAGATATACAAATGCTGTGTCAAAATAGGTAAAGCCCGCCTCCATAAATAAATCCACCATCTGCTTTACCTGTTCAATATCCGTATGAATCCCTTTCTTTGGCAGGCGCATCAGCCCAAATCCCAGCTTAGGCACTTCTTTTCCAAAATAATCCGACATTTTTATCCTCCTTTTTTAAATATTATATCACACTACTCTCCATAAAGTCTATTTTCCATTATATGAAAAAGGCACCGATCATTTCTGACCGATGCCACAATCAAAGAATCTGTTAACCATTCTGGTTCAAGTTCTGCGCCTGCTTGTTTAAATTTTCCACCAAGCCTGTCACCTGATTTACGATATCCGTATTTTTGTTACAGGTATTGTAGGTTTCAGTGGAATGGGCGGACATTTCTTCCATTACTGCGGAAATGGTTTGGACACTTTCCACAATCACCACATTAGCTTCAGCTAAGTTGCTGACTACTTTATCCAACATACGGCTGTTTTCGTCTGCATCCTTAGTGCTTCGCGCAATTTTTTCAAAGCTGGTGGCCACAGTTCCTGCCGCACCATTCTGCTTTGCATTATTATCCATAAGCTGCTCTATAGCTTTCACTGAAATTGCCAATTTTTCGGAAACATTTTGAATCACTTCCGTAATATTGACTGTTGCTTCCTGCGTCTGGTTGGATAGATTGGAAATCTCCGTTGCCACCACGGCAAAGCCTTTTCCTGCCTCTCCTGCACGTGCTGCCTCGATGCTTGCATTCAGGGCAAGAAGGCTGGTCTGACTCGCCACATTTGTAATCAACTCAATGATGGACTGCATATTTTTCATATACTCTTCCAGCTCGCTGATATCGGAAACCACTTCCCTGCCTGCACGCTCGGAAGATTCCACATTGGATAGAAGCGTTTCCAGACTGTTTTGACCATCCTTGATATTTTGATTGGTCTGTTCCATACTCCTGCCAATGTTTCTTGACACAGACTCTACTTTTTCAATATGCTGCTGTATCTGCTCCGTCTGACCTAATTGGTTCTGAATTGCCTCTGCAGCATCATTTGCTCCTGCAGACACCTCTTCCATGGCATTTCGCGTTTCAACCACTGCATTGCCCAGCATTGTCATCTGTTCCTTCATATCAACGATGCCGGTTGACATATCCTTGGATGTGCTCATGACATTATTCAGCAGTTTTGACACATTATCTTTCTCTTGATTCAGTTCATCCATTTTCATCTTATTAATCTTGGCCATCACCTTTGTGGACATGCAAAGGAAAACTGCCAGAATCAACATCACGATTACCCGGATTTCATAGGTCGCCATTTCTTCCGGCTGAATGCCTACCGTAACTGCCTGCCATATGGCAAAAATCAAATTTGCCAGAAATCCCCCTGTGGAAATGATAATGCAGTATGTTAAATCAGAATACAAGGTAATCACAATATACATCGGAATCGCAAAAGTAAATGCCGTCACGTTAGTAGTGGTGAAAATGACAAAAATATAGAAAATACTGTAACCGATGCCTAAAACATGTTGAATCATTTTATTGGATGGGTCTTTTTTGTACAAAATCCATTCCACAATCGCAGGCACCGCAGCAAGTATCGCAAATATTGCATAATATCCGATGGTTCTTGCCCCTTTTGCTACCTCCAAAGCATAAGATGCCAATAAGACCACTGCTAATATAGAATGGCAGATAGCAGCAATCTTGTTCACTTCTCTTCGTTCTCTCTCCATGTCAATTTCCTCTTTTCCTTGCGTTTGTGTTTATCTCTTGTATATTATAATCAATATCTTTTAAGAACACAAGAGCTTCTGCCATTTTTTATAACAGCTGCCACAAGGTTTTCGCAACATGTAAGTTCCTTTTATGGCAAGGTTTTTGAGAAAAATGCATAGCCATCATTTACATTATATAATACAAAAAATGGCAGTATTTTCGGGTCTTCACTTGACAGTCCCCAGAATTCTTCAGCGCTTTGTATCCACTCCTGCGCATCCTGTGAAAGCTTCGCCACCGAGTATCCCGGAAGATAAATCTCAATCTCATCTGCATTTTCCAGACCATAGGGAGTTGATGTAATATAGCGAACCCCCTCCTCATAAGTTACAACTTCCGGCTCAGTATAATTGAGCGACTGTACATGGACGGAATAAACAAAATCGTTTATCATCTCCGGCTGGGTAAAACTACCGCTGAATTCACAAATATAGGAAGTTCCTTTGGGATACAGCACCGGGTCCCATGTAGCTTCACCATCTTCAAATCGGCCTGTAAAACTGCCATCTGCCTGCAAATAAAGCTCTGTAGACCAGCCGCCTGCACCACTCATAAAATAAAAGGTATCCGGCATTTCAGAAAACAGTTCTTCGTTGACAACTTTCATAATGGGAGAAGAGCCAACCCTGCCTATGGAAATCAACTCTCCAATGGGAGGCTGTGATTCTTCAAATGCATCTATACAAGTAATAGCTACCACGGAATTTACCCTATCCGCCCAATTAGCTCCGGGCAAATCCGCCGGCAGCTCAAAACGGACAGATTCATAGGAAAGTTCGTCCCCCATAGGTTCTACCAAAATAAATGTTTTATCACCCTCCATTGTCTTTTCCACTATCGTGCCTATAAAGCTTAGGGTTCTCATCCGCTGTTCTATCTGCTCTTTCGTCACTTGATTGGGTTTTCCCACAACATCAAAACCACCCTGCGCATCCGGATCATATACAGCCTCCTGCAAAAGCTGTCCATCCTCTCCAGAGTACATGTCTTCTTTTGGCTCCTCGATATTGTTCTTTTCCGAACCCTGCACTTCCTTAACAGGATTGGTCAGAAAACACACTGCCACCACCATACACATTACAACTGCTGCCATCACAATCCAAAATGCGGGCTTCTTATAATGTAACAGAGTCCGAATTCTCTCTTTCACCCCAAGCTCTCCAAAGGCAAGGGGACAAACCATAATCCTCCTTCGCTGAAAACTGCAGTCCAACAATGCCTGGGAATAGAACGCTATTTCTTCCCTCTCCCTAACCCGCACCACTTATTCCTCACAGGCAAACTCTATATCTCTGCAAAGCAGCACATAAGCCAGCCACATAAGCGGATGGAACCAATCTATAGTTTCAAGCACATAGCCCAACGGCTTCCACCACTGCTCATGGCGTTTGCGATGTGCGTTTTCATGGGAAATCATCGAATCCCAATGCTTTTCTTCCACACCAGAAGGTATATAAATATGTGGTCTTACCACGCCAAGTATAAAAGGGGATTTGACATCATCATTAAGATAGACATTGTCCTGCAGACAAATGGATGCTCTCACCTTCCTCCATAAGCACAGATAGCTGGCAATGGCATAAGCAAGCATCAAAATCATTCCTGCAGCCCAAAAAACGGCAAAAATCCGAATGTTGGAGCGCAGCACACTGATGCTCTTCGTCTCCCGAACCGCATGGCTCACAGCCCTGTCTATGACAGGCATACCGCTGTCCACCACCTGAATACTAGGATAATTGCCTGTAATCCTTGCATCCTCAGAATAAATATTTTCTATGGGAATGGTTTCTGCACGGGGTATCAGACTCAGGACGCTCTCCAGAGAAAACGGACAGATTAACCGAACCGCCACAATCCCCCACAATAAACAATTTATCCATTTAGGAGCCTTTCGCAAAATCAGGCGCAATGCAATAACAGCCAAAATCAGCCATCCTGCCGCAATGCTCCTATTAAGTATCGTTAAAAAAATTTCGCCCATTATCTTTATATCCCTTCTCTACTGATTCCGAAAAGCATCAATCATTTTCTGTATCTCATCCGCTTCCGCCGCCGAAAGAGATTTTCGTGAAATAAATGCCGCAACAAAAGCGGGCAGAGAACCGTCAAAGGTTTCTGCTACAAACTGCTCGCTCTTGGCAGAATAAAAGTCTTTCCGTGAAACCACAGAAGTGACAATGCCATTTTGATTCTGCAATAACCCCTTCTCACACAATTTTCGCAATACGGTATAGGTGGTGGGTTTCTTCCAATTCAATTCTTTTTCACAGATTTTTACCAGCTCGCCGGATGCTATCGGCTCATGCTGCCATACCAATTCGGCAAACTGCGCTTGCACAACTCCCAATTCAATCTCAGACATATTTACTCCTCTCTGTCCGGTCTATCCGACATTTCTTTAGTCTCTTAAAAGCATTTCGGTTTATCCACAATAAACCTTTTTGATTAGTTTATCATGAGTAAACCAAAATGTCAAGGGACTTTTAAAGCTTCTTGCAAACTCCTTCATTAAGTGTTAGGATAACAGTATGAGCAGAATTTCCAACACAAAATTCAGCACAGAAATGAGGATTCATATGGGATATATTGATCACAAATCAGAGGAATCTCTGGAAGATTATCTGGAAACCATTTTGATTTTGAGCAAGCGCCTTTCCAATGTGCGCTCCATAGATGTTGCAAACGAGCTTGGGTATTCCAAGCCTAGTGTAAGCATTGCTATGAAAAAACTGAAAAATCTGGAATATATCACTGTTTCAGAAGACGGCTATCTCTCTTTGACCAAATCCGGCCTGGAACTTGCCAGACAGGTGTATGAGTGCCACACTCTGTTGACGGATTGGCTGGTTCATCTGGGCGTCAACCCCGAAATTGCCGCCGCTGATGCATGCAAAATGGAGCACGACATCAGCGAAGAAAGTTATCAGGCTATGAAAAAATGTATTTTATCCCTGCTGGGGAGAGAAGCTTAAAATTCCATTAATCCTTTGTAGGCATCTTTTGCAGTCCCACAGGCTCCTTCTGATAGAAAAACTGCACAAGCCCCGTGCGGTTTAGTGCAATCATAATAGCAGGAATTAAAATCAGCTGTAGGATAATTCCGGGAATGGCATTGATAAAGGCTCCCGCCAAAAACATCTGCCATGTAAAAGCATTTCCCTTAATGCCAAGCAGTACCATCTGAACCATTCCCCACACAATGCGCCCTGACAGCATGGAAAGAATCATGCTGCGATATAGTGCAATAATACATTTCCATTTGGAGCGGGAATATAAAAGCCCAATCACCAGACCATATGTGGCAAGTTCAAACGCCATGGCAATTCCTGTTGGAAAAATCGGCGGCATACTGAAAATGAAATATCTTAAAATGGGCATAACAAATCCCACAACCAATCCATATTGCCAGCCACAGATAAGTCCGCACAAAAGAACGGGGATATGCATGGGCAGAAGCATACTCCCAATCTGAGGGATTTGCCCCGTCAAAAAAGGGAGTACCATGCCCAACGCCAGAAACATGGCGGCCAAAGTCATATTGTAAACGGGACTTTTCTTTGTGTTTACCGTATTTTTTGTATCCATCTTACCTCTCACTTTCTTTTTCCTATGTCTTCCACATTTTTTACATTTCCCTTAAAGCCTTAAGAGTCATGATATGGTATTCTTCGTCTTTGATAATACGCTCTAACACCGCATTGACACAGGGATCTTTTATCATTGCCATATGTGCTCTGTATTGCTTGATTGCCGCTCTCTCCGCCTCAATGTCCGCCATTATCATCTTGTCGGCGCCTTCAGGAAGCGTCAGGTACTTTGGCGTCCACATTTGAGGCTTTCTTCCACATTGCCTTGCTTCAAAGCAAATGCTGCCTCCCAGCAAAGCTATTAACTCTCCTAATTTCTGCAAATGCATCATTTCTGCCATTGCAATCCCTAAAAGAACTCTTGCATAAGGGCAATTATCACAACTTAAGCGGTTTTCATTATTGATGTACTGCGCTATGGCAGACATCTCCGAAACTGCGCCGCAATAGTCTACGCTGAGCAAATCTGCATATGCCTGATTTCTGCCCCATACCTGAATGGTCGGGTAGGGCAGCTCCATCATAATCGGTTTAATTCCCCCAAAGCTGCAGGAGTTTACAAGATAAGGTCTTCTCTCTTCCATAATATAAAAAATACTCCAATATCTCTTTGTGTTAGTATATTAGAGTATTCTCTATTCTGTGTATATCATGCCGCTTTTGGGCACTGTCACATTGTGTATTCGGAAAGCAATCTCGCCAGCAGCTTATAACAATCTACGGCGCTCCTGT
>VIDN01291709.1_pt1 | contig 10375 bp, 9 predicted proteins | sample 5025121 | NCBI WGS metagenome assembly VIDN01 (sample SAMN11852952, study PRJNA449069) | gut metagenome | isolation source: stool from female vole | host: Microtus ochrogaster | place: USA:Florida | collected 2017 | reverse complement strand
GGCAGAAATAACGGAACAATTGCTGCCTCTCTAAAATAAATAGAAAAAATTTTAATATATGGCTTCCTATCTTAATTTTTTCAGTAAAAAGAGGTTAATTAACCGGTAAATCCTAGTAAAACAAAAACTGGCCGGGTAATTTGTTTTGCCAGATTTGTCTTGTATTTTTACTTTTTGGTATTCGCTAAAATTTTTTATTTCGCCAAGTGTGCGAATCCGCTTGGCATAGTCTATTCCAACAGCATCGTCAATGTCTTTTAGAACCTTATCACTAACATCTGCTTATATGCGTGCCGATATATAATTATAATACATAGATATATTTTAGAGGCAAAAGGAGACCGGCTATGAGAGTTACAAATCTTTTCGATGAATTGGAAAAACGAATTATTATTGACCCTGCTTCCGGAAAGGCTTCACAAAATCACAGGAGCGCCACAGCTGCAGTTTCCGGTGAGGATAATTCAAAAAATGATGATACCGGTGTTTCATTAGAAATTTCAGATACGGCAATGCAAAAATATATTGACCTGTTAAATTTTCAACAAAATATGGAGGCGGCAAAACAGCAAAAGGACGCTGCGAAGGATTCTGCTAATGAGTTGGGAAAGATTTTGACTATTTTCCGACGGATTTTAAACGGCGACAGAGTTCCCCAAAAGGATGAGAAAAAGCTTATAGATTATAGTCCGGAAATGTATCAAGCAGCAAAGGCAGTGGCTGCAATGTCTAAAAATAAAAAGCCCAAGGATTACAAATCTGTTGATAAGGATGACGAATCAAACAAGAATCAACAACAGGAATCAACAGGTATTATTAAAATGCATGAGAACGGCGCTGATATTTCTGCTGAGAGTGTTTTGACGGAATTGCCGGAATAGCTTTTCTGTAAGACTTTATTCGAGAGACAGGGTAACTATGTCCTAATGCGTTACCTTCTGTTGCTTACAACATTTTGGGAAATCAGATACACCTGTAATTTGTTATATAAATGAGTAATCTGACGGTTCTAATCCATAAGGGGTATCAGATGGCTGATTCCCCAAAATATCGTATGTGCCATTTGCACACCCGTGTATTATATCATATCTTCCACAAATAATCCAGACACTATTTAATAATTTCACGATCCCATAAAACATCTCCTGTCACACGCACATCACTGTTTCATAATGTTTAGGCGCAGGACAATCCCGGCACTCTGCCGATACACCCCATCAGATACTTATGTATATGCACATTCCCGTATAACAAAATAGGAGAAGCACAACATACCTGCTGTGCTTCCCTCCTGCCGATTGATTCGGCGTGTAGTGCTGGTGGCCGGACTTGAACCGGCACGGGGTTGCCCCCGAGGGATTTTAAGTCCCTTGCGTCTGCCTATTCCGCCACACCAGCTGACGCTATATATAATGCGCATACGCACCCGAAAGCTACGCTTCCTCGTTTTTCACATCGTATCCGCCTATACAGAACCGCATAATAAACATATAGTAAGGTTTATCACACAGTCCAAATGGATGGAGGTGGATTCGAACCACCGAAGCAATTTGCAGCAGATTTACAGTCTGTCCCCTTTGGCCACTCGGGAATCCATCCATTCAGAGCATATGCTCTAACAATGTGAAATTGTATCATAAATTCAAATAAATTGCAAGTATTAAAATTGTATAGGTGATACATCCGGAGTGAGCGGTTCCATTTTATACTCGGGAAATTGGTCTATTAACTCCTCAAGGCATAATCTGGTATTATATACAATGTCATGAGCAAGCATAACTACTTTTTTCCGTTTCAGGGTACTTTCTCGGGCGTTTTTGATTAATTGTTCCGGCGTGGATTTTGTCACAGCGTCCTCCAGACTTCCGTTCCAATCAAAATAGATATAGCCTTTTTCCGTCATTTTCTCAATAATATCCTTGTATACCTTTTTATTATATGCATTAATGCTGCCGCCGGGAAAGCGAAACAGCTTGACTTCCACTCCGGTTACTTCATATACGATTTTATACGCCTCCTCGAAATCTGCCAGATAGCTATCCACACTTGCATAGATTTCTTCATAATTGTGATGATTACAATGTATTCCTATGGTATGCCCCTCTTCCACAATTCTGCGCGCCACATCAGGATGCTTTTCTACGTTCTCTCCCACAACAAAAAAAGTTGCCTTAATATTTTTCTCTTTCAATATATCCAGTATTGCTACAGTATTTTCCTCAGAAGGTCCGTCATCAAAGGTAAGATACATTGTCTTAGGGTGATAATAGTAATCTATCCCCTGAGCAATTCCGGATACCAGTTTTTCCTGATATTCGGGGTCACAGATAGCCTCTCTTTCCTTTTTGTTGGACAAGAAACTTGTCTCAATCAGGCAGGATGGCATAGAAGTCTCCCGTATCACATAAAGCTCTCTACTCTCTCTAAGCTCCCTGTCCTGCGCCCCCGTCTTATTCAAAGCTCCCATATGTACCAGCTGTGCAAGGCGCTTACTGTTGCCCGAAGCATCTGCGCAATACCATGTCTCAATGCCCGTTACTTTACTTTCCTTTTCCTCACAGGCATTTTGGTGAATACTGATATATAAATCGGCGTTTACCGATTCTGCTATATTCACCCGTTCCTCCAAGGTAAACTGTGCGTTATCGGTCTCTCTTGTAAGCTTTACTTCATATCCCAGTTCAATCAGTTTATCCGAAAGTTTTTTTGCCAGCTCCAGATTGACTTCCTTCTCCAGAACATCGCCTCGGCTGCTGCCCTCGTCCTCTCCACCGTGCCCCGGGTCAATAACAATCAGCGGGGTATGAGGCGTCATATCATTATGAGACACTGAAAGCTGCAATCCTGCGCCGCCTGACAATGCTTCCATATTCCATGAAGCCCCTCCGTTTTCCGTGATCTCCGTAAATGCTCCCATCAGCATTGTTCCCGTCAACATGGGAACTGTTTTTTCTTTTATCAGGAATTCTCCGTTTGTCTCAATGGTTTCACCTTGAATCACTAAAGACCTCTTTTGTGTATCTGTAATGAAACGAACAACATACAATATTACCAGCCCTGCGGCTGCTACGGACAATAATAGAAACACTGATGCCACTATTTTCTTCCAATTTCTGTTATAATTCCACTTAATTCTGCTGTCATATGGGCATAAACGCACCAGCTTTACCTCTTCTCTATAATACTTTTTCCTACTGAGCTGTCCGTACATAATCATATTCCTCATTTCTTAATCTTATGAATTTCGTTCAGCCTGATATTCCTAAAAAGTTCTTGACGCCAACTGTCCGTGCCGATACGGTCGCCCGGCTCATTGCTTTCGGGAATAAAAAACCTCTGCGCAACTGTTATATACAGCATACGCAGAGGTCTCGTCAAAATATCATATTTTTTGCATAATATTTTCATATTTTTTCCATAAAAGTTGCATCATCGGGAAATTTTTAAAAACAGCTCGTTGATTCCCTCAAAAAAACCAATCGTTACCACAGTATTGCCATCCTCTATTCCGGCAAAGCTATACTTTTTAAAATTGGGAGTAATCTCGGACAGAGGATTGACTCCTTCATATTTCTGCGGCTCCCCAAGTCCCATATATTCACTCCATTTTTTTATGATGTCATCAGGATCAATGTCGCTCCATGAATACTGTGTCCGGACGTAAAATTCGTATACTTTTCCGGTATCTGCGTCCACATAAGCATCAAGCAGCCTGTTTTCCTTGTTGGCATTCTGCTTGTCAGTGTCCAGACTGATTTTCCACACCAGTACGTTGTTACGAGGCTCCGGCACATCTATTGCGGAATACATCACTGCACTATAAGCGCTCCCGGAAAGTGATATGACAGACTCCGGAAGAATCCCCAGCTCCTTTAAATCCTCAATCCCCTGATTACACAGATCAATCCCTTCCGTCTTTGGAATTTCCTGCCCAGAGGAATCCTTTCTGTTTACCACAAAGGCAAAGGTTCCTGTCAATTCCTGATAATCCAAACTTACGGAATCATTTCTTGTCATAGCGTTTTGGTCGCTCTCGGGTAGAATTTGGTTATTCAGGCTCTTTGACAAAATATACAGCTTTTCACTGCTGCTCAAGGAATAACGATAACCTTCGGTACCTGTCTCTATCTCCTGAAACTGTATCTGATTCAGTATTTTATTATCTCGATATTCCGCCAAGCCCTCAGGACCCCAGACAGCTATTCCCACAATCACCGCCGCAAGGGGCACCAGCAACAGACTAATTTTCTTTATTCTCATGTATATCCTCATTTCTGCACTGTTTTTAATGACTCAGCTTGTTTTGACAATGCGCATTGGGCAACGTTCTGAGGCAATTTATCCGACAATATAAATCGGATACTGCTTCCCTCGCCTACCTTGCTCTCTATCTGTAACTCGCTGTGATGCAGCCTTAAAATTTCAACACACAGAGCCAGACCCAGCCCTGCACCGTTTCTGCTCCGGGAACGTGACTTGTCCACCATATAAAATGCCTCTGTCACCTTTTTTACCTCTTCTTCAGGAATACCCACACCATAATCCCTGACTTCAAAGGCATAGCCCTCCTCCAATCTTTTTCCTGAAATTTCCACGATTCCTCCCGGCGCAGATGCCTTACAGGCATTATCCACCAAATTCAACAACACGGATTTTATAAGATTACTCTCCGCATAGACAGTTCCTTCATCATAAGAAATTTGAAGCTTCTGCTCCACAGCTTCCGTAAACATATCCTCCAGATAATGAAACAATAGACCTGCGTCAAATGGCTGAGGTTCTATCTGCTCTCTCTTCGTAACAATAATATCCAATAATCTAAAGGACATATTTTCCAAACGTTTGCCCTCGGTATATATGTAACTGGAAGATAAAAAATGCTTCTCCTCGTCCATTTTTCTGGAGCGAAGAAGGTCTGCGTATCCGATGATGGCAGTGAGAGGAGTCTTTAATTCATGGGCAAAAGCGGCAATAAAATCCTCGCGTGCGCGAACCTCATCCCTCAACTCACCGATAGTATCTTCCAATATATTCGCCATACTGTTAAAATCCATCGTAAGCTGCCCCAGCTCATCATTGCTCACGAGCTGCGCTCGGTGACTGTAATCGCCTTGAGACATTTTTTTTGTGGCACGAGTTAAAAGCGCAATAGGTTTTGTGATCCACAAGCAAATAAAAAGCATTACCACTGTGCTGCAAAATAACATTGCCACCGTTACCTTACGATAAACCAAAAACCCTAAGGTCCTCTCCGCAAATATTTCCGTCACATCCTCCATGGTTTCCAAATACAAATGACGATTCAGGGCGTCCACCATAATACCTGTCTGAATATAATAATGCTCCTTTTCCTTGATTATCTGATAAGTTCTGTTTTCTTCGTTTATCTGCTGAAGCAGAGTAGTGTCTTCCAGAAAACCGTCGCTGACATACAGGGGCTTACGATCCTCGTCCGACAAGCGTAAAAGCCTTCCCGTGCCTTGTCCGCCTCCCTGTAGCTTGGCGCCAATCTGGTTTACAGCCACATCCTGCAGCAAATCATATTTTAAGGGTACATTGAGCGCCGCCGTCTCAAAAGCAAACTGTAAAATATTGCTGTCATCCATCGCCTGCTTAATCTCTCGGTTTAACGCCGTATCAAACACATAATTTACAAAAAAATAACCGCTGAAACCAAATGCCGTCGCCATTATGATAATCGTCCATAACAGAATTTTATACAAAAATTTCATGGGTGCCCATTTCCTCCCGGAGTGTTTCTTATATTTCCAACCGATAACCTACCTTATACACTGCTACCAGATTGTCCTCCCAACCCATTTTCCGGCGTAATCTCTGCACATGGAGATCCAAAGTACGGCTGTCTGCAAAATATTCGTCTCCCCAAACCTTTTCATATAAGTTTTCCCGAAAAAGGGCAATATTTTTATTACGGATAAACAACACCAGCAATCCATATTCCTTATTGGTTAAAACAATAGACTTTCCCGCCTTCGTCACCTTTCTTGCCTCTGTATCCACAACTACATCTCCTACAGTCAAAAGGCTCTCCGTTTTGTTATATCTTCTTAAAACTACCTCCACTCTTGCCACAAGCTCCACCACATCAAAGGGCTTAACCAGATAGTCCTCCGCACCCAGCTTTAAGCCTTTAACCCTGTCTTTAACCTCATGCTTTGCCGTAATGAAAATCACGGGAACCTTTAACGGTCTGATATATTCCATAATATCATAGCCGTCGGCACCCGGCAGCATCACATCAAGCAAAATCAGATCAAACTGCTCCGACTCAATCAGTTCGATTGCCTCCAGCCCATCCTGCACACTTTTACAATAATATCCTGCGGCAGATAAATTGATATCAATCAAATCACAAATTGGTTTTTCATCGTCTACAATCAGTATCCTAATCATTCTTCCTTTGTCCACCCCCAAGATTCTCTGATGATTTCCACCAGACCGCCTACAGTATCCTCCTCAGTACACATATAATAATCTTCAAAATCCGTATCCACGTCAAAACCGTCTGTCCGCTGGTAGTAAATGTGACATTTCGTGTCAATTAAAAGCTCTCCGTCAGGTCCTGCATAGCTGTATCTGCCAAGCACAACCAAATCCTTCATGCCATCCCCGTCCATATCACGGCAAGCCATTCCTTTTAACGCATACAGATTATCATAATCCTCCATAGGCTGAAAACTCCACACGATATATCCCTGCTCATTCACCAGATATATCATAAAAATATCATACTCTGCCATACTGATAATACCCGGCACTACCCGTAACAGACCTTGTTTTTCAAAGCGTCTGTAATAGCATTGCTCCTCTATCACCTGAAAGTCCTTGTCAAGCAGCTCATCCAATGTGGTCGCGGTGTATAAAATCTCCGTGGAATTGCCGTCACGCACATAGGAAACAATAAAATCAATACTTTTGTTCATGCTGAAACGGTTAATTTTATCTGAAATACGCCAATCCCGATAAAAAGAGCCGTTCTTCTGAAACAGCACATCTCCAACTTTGTAGGTCTTTCCCTCATATTCTCCCGTACTGTTTTCACAATTGGTAATCAGTATAATATCCGTGAGTCCATCCTTATCTAAATCTTGAAATGAAACTGCTGCAATCCCCTTGGTTGGCTGTTTCATTTCTCCCAAATAACGGTTATTTGTCTCCAGCTGATTTGTCTTAAAAAGTATATTTCCGGCACTGTCCGCCAGCAAAATTGCCATTCTGTTGTACTTTTCATCAAAAATCGGCAGGAACATAACTTCCCCCTCACCGAAGGTCTCCAAAATCACCGAAAAACATTGATTTTCAATGACAGTAAAACCATTTACTTCTATATCTCCTACGCTTTCAATAGCAGAAAATCTATTTTCATATTCCTCATACTGTCGCAGCAGCACATCCGGTTTCTCCTCCGCCGATGTCTGAAGGGGAAATAACAAGAGACTGCATATACAGACTAATATGATTAAAGCTATGCATTTTTTCCACACAGGCGCCACCTCTTTCGGAATCATCCTTTGTAACTGCAGATAGTATACTACAACAATGTATCATTTTTGCAATTATTGTATTTCAGTATAACCCCGCAGGTTTTCGGCAGCTCTATTTGAATTTTACCCGCTTTTAATTCATATTCCCGTCTCTCCAGACTATAACCGTTTTCATCGGTCCACAACAGGGTTATCATTTTTCCCCACTTTGGCACTCCTATTTCCCAGACTGTGATTTCCCTTTCCATCATTTGTTCGCTATTGTTAATTAAAATCAGACATTGACCCTTGCTGTGAAAACGGGCATACGCCAAAAAATTATAATCGCTGTCCACATATTTCAAGGAACCTGTTCTCAGCTCGTCATTTTCCCTGCGCAACCGTATAATATCCTTGTGAAAAGCAATCAACTCCCTATCCTCGCGCCCCCATGGGTAGGTCCTACGATTATCAGGGTCCGTAAAACCGCAGACTCCCGCTTCATCGCCATAATAAATAGTAGGCGCTCCCATCCAAGTCATCTGCATTACAACGGCTTCCCTGAAGACTGCCTTATTCACACCCTGCTCCGCAGCTTGAGGACCTAATGTGTTAGTTCTCCCTACCTTGTGGTTCGTTCTTGTCAAAAAGCGGGAATGGTCATGATTGGAAAGTTCATTCATTGCCACCTGCCAGCTGGGCATGGCAAAGCTTGCGTTGTGATGTCTCATTGCTCCCCAAAAGCTTTCCGCATTCCCTAATAAATCCTCCCGGAAATCATCACTATGCTTCTCCATGCCTGTCAAAAACCAGGTAACCGGCTCCATAAAGGCATCATAGTTCATTACGGTATCCCATTCGTTGCCCTGCAGCCAATCACGGGTACTGCCATAATGCTCCGCCAAAATGATGGCATCGGGATTTGCCTCCTTTACAGCCCGACGGAATTCCTGCCAAAAATGGTGATTAAAATCCTGACTATGACCTAAATCTGCCGCCACATCAAGTCGCCAGCCGTCTGCATTATATGGCGGAGAAACCCATTTTTTTGCAATATGAAGTACATAGTCCATCAACTGTTTAGAATTTTCATAATTCAGCTTGGGCAGAGTGTTATGCCCCCACCAACCGTCATAGCTATCGTTATAAGGCCATTGATTGCCATCACGAAAATCAAAATAACTGCGATAAGGACTGTCCGCACTTACATATGCGCCCTTTTCATAGCCCTCGGCATTTTCATAAATGCGCTCTTTGTCCATCCACTTATTAAAGGAGCCGCAATGATTAAAAACACCGTCCAAAATCACATGGATTCCCCGTTTATGGGCTTCCTCCACCACCTTGGCAAACAGCTGGTTTCCCGCCTCTAAATTTGCCTTGTTGGCAATGCGATTAATATATTTACCGGCATGACGGTTCTCTTTCTGACCTGCGGAAAGCAATTCACCTCTATCGTCCACTATTTTCCCAAAATGAGGGTCAATATAGTCATAATCCTGAATATCATACTTATGGTTAGAGGGCGAAACAAAAAGGGGATTAAAATAGATTACCTCCACACCCAAATCCTGCAAATAATCCATTTTATCCAAAACACCCTGCAAATCACCGCCATAAAATTCTCTCACATCCATAGCCGCAGGATATCGGTTCCAATCCTCCACACGATTGACCTGTTCATAGATATAGCAATATTCTCCTGTCAATACATCATTGTCAGGGTCACCGTTGCAGAAGCGATCCACATATATCTGATACATGACAGCGCCCTTTGCCCAGTCAGGCGTCTTGAAGCCGGGAATGATCACAAAGCCATAATATTCATTAATCTCCTGCACCAGTCCTCGCACATCATAATATGCCTTTAAATGCCCTGACTGTATCTCAAAATAATAGGATATCTTTTCATCATTTAATTGCAGTTCACAAGCATAGAAATCAAAATCGTCTTTGCTCACCACCTTGCTCATCAAATGCTTTTCGCCGCAGCAAACCAAGTATATGCGGTCAACATTATTTTTAGCCGTACGAAAACGAATCGTCACCAAATCATATCTGGAAGGCTCCGCAGGAGTCACATATTCTTTTGTGGTGTCCGAAAACAAAGCACGTCTGTTAAACACGGGGCGCATGGTGGCGATATATTGCTGATTAAATTCAATTCGATGCAAGTTTTCAAAATTCATGAGATTTTCTCCGTTACATTATTTATTTTGATTATTATTCCTCAAATAAACTATAAACATTTTCAGATAAATGGGTATAATGCTTACCCTTTATATTATATTTTACAAAAAACGGAAAAATAGTGCAATAGCAGGTATTTTTTTATAAATGGTAAAAAGGACAGCTTACAAGCTGTCCTTTTTAGAGAAGGTATTTCTTTCTTATGGGGTATAGCAAAAACTATATAATGTATTGGGGGGGTTACGAGTATTATAATATCACCGGCTACCCATTTTGACTATCCCTATAATTCACAAAATTCACAATTTTTATCACATAATTTTATGAATTTTTACCAAAACCTGTTTGTCAAATATAGACAAATCTACTTTCTCACACTTTGGTAAATTCCTTATCTAAACAAACAATGCTTCAAACTCTTCCCGATTCACCTTTTCCTTTTCCAAGAGAAGCCTTGCACATTTGTGCAATATATCCTCATGTTTCAAGATGATTTCTTTTGCTTTGGAATAACAGTCATCAATAATAGATTTTACTTCTCTGTCAATTTCTGCGGAAACTGCTTCGCTGTGGGACTTAGCATGTGCCAGATCCCGTCCGATAAATACCTCATCATCGTCGTCATCATAGCAAATTACACCAATGTCTTCAGACATGCCGAAGCGAGTCACCATCTTACGAGCTACCTTGGTCGCTTTCTT
>VIDN01048350.1_pt1 | contig 10420 bp, 5 predicted proteins | sample 5025121 | NCBI WGS metagenome assembly VIDN01 (sample SAMN11852952, study PRJNA449069) | gut metagenome | isolation source: stool from female vole | host: Microtus ochrogaster | place: USA:Florida | collected 2017 | reverse complement strand
TAGGTCGCCGCGTCAAACGGCAACGAATAATTGACCACGTGGCTCAGCCCGCTGATGTCAATGCCGCGCGCGGCAACGTCAGTCGCGACCAGAACACGCGTCTTTTTGCTGCGGAACCGCGCAAGGATTTTTTCGCGCTGCCCCTGCGGAATGTCGCCGTGCAACGCCGCCACCTCGTACCCGCGCTCGTCGAGTAGACGGCTCACCAAGTCGGCGTCGTTTTTTGTCTGCGTAAAGACAAGCCCGTAAAAATCGGGCGCGATGTCAATCAGGCGCACGAGCGCTTCGATTTTATCGCCCTCGCGCACGAACAGATAACTCTGGTCAATCAAGAGCGGCTCTTCGACAAAGCCCTCCTCCTCGCAGATTTCATAATCGCCCATGAATTCTTCGGCGATTTTGAGAATCGGCTTGGGCATGGTCGCGCTGAAAAGCAGGATGCGGCTGTTCGGATTCGCCTGCGCAAAAATCGCCTCGATGTCCTCAACAAAGCCCATGTCGAGCATTTCGTCGCCCTCGTCCAAGATAAAATAATCAATCTTGTCGATTTTGAGCGTGCCGCGCTCCAAATGATCCTGCACGCGGCCGGGCGTACCGACCACGATTTCCACGCCGCGCCGCAGTTCGTTGATCTGCTTGCTGTAGGCCGCGCCGCCGTACAGCACGCACACGCGCGGAAACTCGCCGTCACCGAACGACTGCAATTCCTTGCACGTCTGCACGGCAAGCTCGCGAGTCGGCTCAAGCACGAGCGCGCGCACGCCGTCATGCTGCCCGCGAATCCGCTGCACAATCGGCAGTCCGAACGCGGCGGTCTTTCCCGTTCCCGTGCGCGCCTTTGCAATAATGTTCGCGTCGCCGTTCAAAAGGCGCGGAATCGCCAGCACCTGAATCGGACTGGGCACCTTAAACCCCTTGCGCTCAACGGCGGCAAGCGTCGCTTCATCCAGCCCCAAATCCTCAAAAGAAATCTCTTCGCTGTCGGCGCGCTCTTCCGTATCGACCGCCTCGGTGATTTCCGTCTCTGCCTGTTCTACCTGTTCTGCAACCTGTTCGGTTGTCTCTTCTATTATATTTTCCATAAATAAGTATCTCACTATAAAGGAAAGGAAGAATAATTGCAAGTTCTTCAATCTTATGCTATAATGCGACGCTATGAGCGAGTTACAATTCAGTATCGACCAGAAGATTGTCTATCCGAGCCAGGGTGTCGGCAGGATTATAGAAGTTTTTGAAAAACAGTTCAACGACAAGACGACGCAGTACTACAAAATCTACATCGATGTTTCCGACATGATCGTGATGGTTCCCGTGGACAACGCGGCGGGGCTGGGAATCCGGCCGATTGTCGGCGAGACGGAGGCGCTTGCCGCGCTGGAACTGCTGGGCGAGACGATCGAGCCGATTACGTCCGACTGGAAACTGCGTTACCAGCAGAATTTGGATTTGCTCAAAAAAGGCACGATTGCCGACATCGCGAACATCGTGCGCAGCCTGTACCACCGCTCCAAGGTAAAGGAGCTGCCCATTTTGGAGCGGAAACTGTACGACAACGCGCGGAAACTGCTGATTGACGAGATTACGTCCGCGACGGGCAAGAGCGAAAAAGAAGTGGAATCGATGATCCACGCAAAGCTTGAGCCACTCGGCACGATAAACGTCAAAAAGACGATACTCGACCCCAACGACGAGGACGATGACGACGAGTTCTCCGACGAATTCAGCTCTTCAGACAACGATGACGATGATGAAGACGACGATTCCGACGACGACGCAATGGATGACGATGACGAATAAGCCGGACGGACGCGCAGTGCTCGTGCTGGTGGCGGCGGGTTCGTCGAGCAGGATGGGCGGCAAAAAGAAAGAATACTTGCCGATGAACGGCGGCACGGTGCTTTCATCTGCCGCCCGTATTTTTTTGCAGGCACTTCCTTTTTCGCTGGTGGCGGTCACCTACCCCGCCGCGCAAACAGCCGATGACGGCAAAAAAAATGAGCGCGCCTGCCGCGAGGCCTTGTTTTCCGATCAGACCGTCGCTTCGTTCCATGCGTCCGCGCAGACGGAATTCCTGTTCGTGGAAGGCGGTGCGACGCGGCAGCAAAGCGTCCTGAACGCACTCGAAGCCGTGGCGAACCAATGCGGCACAGAAAACCCGCTGGTTTTCATTCATGACGGTGCGCGTCCATTTGTCTCCGCGCAGATTATCCGCGACTGCAATGCGGCGGCGGCGCAGTACGGCGCGGCAGTCCCCGCGCTTCAGCCGACCGACACGCAGAAAGAAACCGACGCGCAGGGATTTATCGCCCGCCACCTGCCCCGCGCCCGCCTCGCCGCCGTGCAGACACCACAAGTGTTCCGGCTTCAGCCGCTGCTGCTCGCCCACCGGGCTGCCGCGCAACAGCACATCGACTGCACCGACGATACGGAAATCTGGGATCGGTTTGCCGCCGACGGAAAAACATACCGTCCCACCAAAATGGTGGCAGGATCACACGAAAACAAAAAGATAACGTATCCGTCGGACATTCCCGCGCCGGCGGCATCGGAGGACACTTTGCACATCCGCACGGGACTGGGCTATGACAAGCACGTATTGGTTGCCGGCAGAAAACTGATGATTGGCGGCGTGGCAATTCCGTCTGAAAAAGGCGAGGCAGGGCATTCTGACGGCGACGTGCTGCTCCATGCCATTACCGACGCACTGCTGGGGGCTGCCGCACTCGGTGACATCGGGTCGTACTTTCCCCCGGACGACGCACAATGGAAGGACGCAGATTCAAAAAAATTGCTCGCGACCGTATGGAACGACATCACCGCCGCAGGCTGGTCGCTCGGCAACATAGACTGCGTGGTTGCGCTTGAGCAGCCCAAATTCCTGCCGCACCGCAACGCCGTGCGCGCGGCAATCGCCGCTGTCCTGGGCGTGCAAACGGAACAGGTTTTTGTCAAGGCAAAAACCGGCGAAAAAACCGGCGATGTCGGAACGGGCAAGGTAATCGAAGCCTTTGCCACGTGCCTGCTTTTCCGACGCTAGTTGCTCGGCATCTCCAAAATCAGCTCGACCTCGCCTTCACTGCGCTTCATACGGCGGGCGATTTCGTCAACCGTCCAGCCCTGCCGCCTGAGCTGAATAATTATCTCACGATCTTGCGGCGTAATGCGGCTGGCCTGCGGTCCCGGATTTTTCTCCATATCCGCCTGCGTCGCCCGCAACAGCAGATTCATTTTGTCGTCAATCTGCTTGTCCAAATTCTGCAAACGGGTTTCCGCGCCGGCAATGCCGTTCCGAGCAGCCTGAATCTGCTGCATCCGCGATTCGGTATCCGCGAGCAGTTTCTGTATTGACGTGACCTTATCCACCGCGTCGTTAATCTTGCCGCTGCTCGCCATGAGCGAATCAATGTCGCGCTGCATATCATTAATCTTTTCGGGAATGTCAACGGTCTGCCGCAACGCATTGGTCAGGCGATCTTCCAGATTCTTAAGCCCCTCAAAACTTCTGTCCACGCCATTAGAAACCTGCTCGATCACTTCCTGCTTCTTCTCCAGGCGATCATACCGGCTGGAAATATCGCCCAGCGTCTCCTGGAATTTCCGCACCGAAATCTGCACGAACTGCAAGTCGTCGCTCGTCGTAGTCAGCTCGCGGATTTTTTCGTCCATCTCAGTGCTCATGGTGACAAGCCGGTCAAATTTGTGTTCCATTGAGTCGATATGATTCTTTTCCGTGACAAAACGGTTGAGTTTCCTGTTTATGTCATCGTTCAGATTCTGAATCTGGCTGAAATGTGCCTGCAAATTCTGCACGGCAGACTGATAGTTTTCTACTTTGGCAAGGTCATTTTTCAGCATGCTGATTTCAGAATCCAGCTTTGCCTTCAGCGCGTCCGCCGTCTGATACACCTGCATCTGCGCGGTGAACGCCTTGACTTTCTGGTCGATTTCGCTGAAACGCATTTGCAGGTCATTGGTATCGGTCTGCATGCGCAACGTTATCTCCGCCTCACGCATATCGGTCGATTCGGTGATGTTCTGAATCTGCGTGCGCAGCTCGCGCAGGGCTTTTTCGGATTCGGCATTCTGCTCGCGCACACGCCGCTGTGTTTCTTGCAGCATTTCCTCGTACATTTTCTGCTGCTCGGCAAGCGTCTGATCGGATCGGGTCTGATAATCCGCAATCGCGGCATCGATTCTCTGCTGCAAATCGTCCACGTCGGCGACAATTCCGCGCTGCCTTGCCTGCGCCGACTCCGCAAACTCCTTGAGATTCTGGTCGAACTCCTTGCAGATTTCCTCGAACCGCTGATTTGAAGTGGCATACAGCGAGCCAATCTGCTTGGTGAACAATTCTTTCGTCTGGTCAAACTGCACTTTAAGCTGCCCGCGCCATGCCTGAAAATCGCCGAGCATCGCGTCAATGTTGGATTTGTGCGCTTCCTGCCGCTCCTGCACGCTCTGCTCAATGGCGGCCAGTTTTTCGCCGGTTTCCCGCTGCGTCTTTGCAATCTCGTCGCCAATGCGCTGCGTGTAGGCATCCAAATTCGTCTTGACGAGCGCGTCAAAGCCGTCCGTCGCCATCTGCAAATCGGCGTTCGTCCGGTCCGTAAACGAACGGACGGTCTGCTCCGCATCCGCGACCCGCTGCCGGATGTCCTCCAACGATTTCGTGAGGTTCGCCTCATAGCGTTCCGTCTGCTCGCGGTTCTTCGCCTCCAGCTCGGAAAAATTCGCCTTGATGTTTTCGGCATATTTCTGCTCAAGCTCGCGCCGACCGTTCTCAAAATCGCCGGTCAGCACGGCCAGTTTCGAATCGAGGCTCTGCTTCCATGCGTTCAAGTCATCGTCAATCTTGCTGCTGCGCCGCCGCAAGTCCGTGGTGAAATTCTCCTCAAAATCCTTGAGCGTCGCGCTCACGTTGTCGCTCGCCGTCGCCTTGATTTTGTTCAGGTTTTCTTCCAGAAGGGCAATCTGCGCGACGATGCCGTCGTTGTTGTCCTTGACGCTCTGCGCGAATTCCGCCTGCCGCTGCTTCTGCGTCTCCGTGAATGCCGTGAACTTGTCGGTCACGCGCCCTTCGGTCAGCTCCAACGCCTGCCGCAGGTTTTTCTCCAGCACGTCAACGTCCGCGCCGATCTGCTCCAGCTTGCCAAAACGATATTCCAGGTTGTTGCGGTATTCGGCAATCTGACCTTCCACGAGCGACAGCAATTCGGTCTGTTTTTTGTCATATACGGCAGAGACTTTTTCCGTAAGCTGCGCAAGTTTTTGGCTGACGGCGGCAATCTGTTCGTCCGCCTGCTTCTGGAACGCCTGCAAATCCGATTTTGTCCGCTCCGCCGCCTGCAAACTTCCTTGCAGCACGGCAACCGTGCCGTTCATGCTGTCCTGCATCGCGGAGAGTTTTCCCTTGACCTTTTCATCGACGGCAGTAACCGCATCTTGCACGCCATCTTCAACCGCGGTGATTTTTTGCCGGAGTTCCCCGCTGATATCGGCGACCGTCGCGTTCACGCTGTCCTTTATCGCCGTGAGTTTCGTCCTGAACTCGCCGTCAAGGGAATTGACCGCCATGTTCACGTCGTTCTGTATTGCGCTGATTTTGCCCCGGACTTCCTCGTCGATACTGCCGACCACAGCACTCACGCGCTCCTGCACCGTGCCGATTTTTTCCCTGACCCGCTCATCGACCGCGCTGACCGCCACGTTCGTGTTGTTTTGCATCGTGCTGATTTTGTCCCGGACTTCCTCGTCAATCGCGCTGACCGCCGCGCTCACGTCGTGCTGAATCGTGCCGATTTTTTCTTTCACCTCGCCGTCAAGCGCGCTGACCGCCGACCTCATGTCATTCTGTATCGCGCTGATTTTGTCCCGGACTTCTTCGCCGATACTGCTGACCGCACCGTCCAGCCGCTCTTGCATCGTGCCGATTTTTTCCTTGACCTCGCCGTCGATCGCGCCGACTGCCGTGTTCGTGCTGTTCTGTATCGTGCTGATTTTTTCTTTCAGCGCGCCGTCAAGCGTACTGACCGCCGTGTTCATATCGTTCTGTATCGTGTTGATTTTGTCCCGGACTTCTTCGCCGATACTGCCGACCGCAGCGTCCAGCCGCTCTTGCATCGTGCCGATCTTTTCCTTGACTTCGCCGTCAATCGCGCTGACCGCCGTGTTCACGTCGTGCTGTATCGTGCCGATTTTTTCTTTCACTTCGCCGTCAAGCGCAGTGACCGCCGTGTTCATATCGTTCTGTATCGTGCTGATTTTGTCCCGGACTTCTTCGCCGATACTGCCGACCGCAGCGTCCAGCCGCTCTTGCATCGTGCCGATTTTTTCCTTGACTTCGCCGTCGATCGCGCTGACCGCCGTACTCACCGTGCCCTGCACCGCCGTGATTCTTCCGCTGAGTTCCGTGTTGACGCTGCTGATAGTCGCGTTCACGCCGTCCTGCATCGCGGTGATTTTTGCGTCCACCGCCGTTTTGTAGCTGTCCAGCTGCCGGGAAGCGACGCTCTCCAGCTGCGAAAGCGCCATGTTTCCTTTTTCGTCCGCATCCGCAAGTGCCCTTTCGTACAACTGGTCGTACCGCGCCTGTATGTCTGTCATCTGCTTTTCAAGCGAGTCGCGCAGGGTCTCCAGGGTCTTGCCGTTGCCGTTCACTTCCGCGCTCAGCTCGTCCGCCATGCGCTTTGCTTCCTCAAGAGAGTCGCTGAACTGCTTCCTGACCGCATCGGTCACGTCATGCAGGTGTTCGGAAAGCTCCGCCACCTTTGCCTGCACCTGCGCCTCATGCCCGACAAGTGCCTCTTTGAGATTGTCGCCATATTTTGTCTCAATGGAGCGGCGGTCGTTCTCAAAATCGCCTGCGAGCGAGGCAAGCCGCTCCTCCATGTGCTGTTTCCATGCGTTCAGCTCGTCGTCAATCCTGCCGCTGCGCCGCTGCAAATCCGCGGTGAAATTTCCCTCAAAATCTTTGAGCATCGCGCTCACGTTGTCGCTTGCGCTCGCCTTGATGTCATTCAAGTTTTTCTCAAGAAGGTCGATCTGCTCGGCAATGTCGTCGCTGTTCATCTTGACGGTACGTGCGAATTCTGCCTGCTTGCGCTCCTGCGCCGCCGTGAATGCCGTAAAGTCATTGACGACGCGTCCCTGCGTCTGCTCCAGCGTCTGCCGCAGGTTTTTCTCCAGCGAATCCACGTCCGCGCCGATTTGCTCCAGCCTGCCAAACCGGTATTCCAGATTCTTGCGGTATTCGGCGAGCTGGCTGTCCACCAGCGACAGCAGTTCCGTCTGCTTGGTATCGTACACGGTGGACAGCCGCTCCGTAAGCTGCTCAAGCTTTTCGCTGACGGCGGCAATCTGCTCGTCCGCCTGCTTCTGGAACACCTCCAAATCGTTCTTCGTCCGTTCCGCCGTCTGCACGCTGACCCGCAATCCCGCGACCTTATCGTTCATGTCGTCCTGCACCGCGCTGAGCTTGCCTTTGATTTCTCCGTCAATGGCCGTGATCGTCGCGTCAACCTCATTGTGCATATCGTTGATTTCCCGCTCGACCTTGGTCTTGAAGAATTCCAAATGCCGCGCGGACTTTTCCTGGAACTCGTTGTATTTCGCCGTTTCTTTTGCGTCCGCCTCCGCGACCGCCTTTTCGTACAACTGGTCGTACCGCGCCTGCACGTCGGTCAGCTGTTTTTCGAGCGACGCGCGCAGGGTCTCCAAAGTCTTGCCGTTGCCGTTCACTTCCGCGTGCAGCTCGCTCGCCGTTCTCTTTGCCTGCACGAGCGTGTCGCCGAACTGCTTTTTTATCGCGTCCGTCTCGCCCCGCAGCTGCCCGGAGACTTCCGCGATTTTTGCCCGCATCTGCGTCTCCAGCTCTTTGGTGCGCGCGCCCACCTCCCGAACAAAGGCATCGTTGCGCGCCTGCATCTGCTCGCTCAAACGCTTGAACGCCGTGTCGTCCAACTGCGTCGCCCGCTTTGCCGCCTCGTCATACGCCCGCCTGATGTCCGCGTCCAGCTTGGCGAGCATCTTCTCGCTGCGGTCCGCCGCCGCCCTGGTGGACTGATCGACCTGCTGCGCCCGCAGCTGGTACTGGTTCAGCAGCTCCGTGCCAATCATCTTGAGGTTCTCTTCATTGCGCGCGGCAAATTTCTCGTTGATCTGCGGGATTTTCTTCTCGATGGCATCCACCGTTTTTTTCTGCGCGGCAATTGATGCCGAAATATCGTCGATGACGTCCGATTCCTTACGGATATGCTCCAGGTTCTCTTCCACGCGGGCGGTCATGTCCATCAGCTCATTGATGACCGTGCCGTAAGACGCGATTTTCTGCCCGATCGCGTCCACCGCAGAAAAATGCCGGTCAAAGCCGCTGCTCATCCGCTTGAAATCTTCAATCTGCTGCTCCAGCCGCTTCACCGCCGCCGCAGCCGTCGTCTGCCGCGTGTCCAGATCGGCTTTCAGCCCCTCCAAATGATCCTTCTGCCCGGTAAAATACGCGTCGCACTCACCCATCTTCCGCTTCACATAATTGGTGATTTTGCCCATGCTGTTGTTGTCCCTGTCCAGCGACCTGAACAGAAAGATGACGGCGACTGCAATTGCCGTAGGAATAAAGACTGAGAGAACGGTCACTTTTTTACCCACCAAAAAAAGTTATCGTTATATTATAACACAATCTGCAAGAATTGACGATAGGTAGCGAATGAAATATCGGCTTTTGGGTGCTTTAAATGCAGGATTTTCCGCCAGAACGGCAACAAGTACGCGCTTTTCATGCCCGCGTTGTTCGCCCCCGCCACGTCATAGCGGACGCTGTTGCCCACGTACAGGATACGCTCCTCCGGCACGCCCAGCGTCTTTGCCAGCACGCCGAACGGATACTTTGACGGCTTGAGCGCACCGATTTCCTCCGAGCCGATCACCAAGTCGCAGTACGGCAGCAGTCCCCACAGGTCGCCTTTCTGCGACGGCGGAAAATCCGACAGCAGCGCAATGCGGTAGCCGCTCTCCTTGAGCCGCGCGAACGTCTCGCGCACGTGGCGGAACGGCCTGATGCGCCGCACAAAAAACGGCTTCAGCGCGTCGTACACAATGTCCTGAATCCGCCGCCGCGCCTCTTCCGGCTCGCAATGCAGCTCATCCGCTAAAAGCCGCGCCTGATACCCGTAAAAATCCGCGAGCGGAGCCGTCTTGTGCAGCCGCCGCCGCACCTTGTTGAACTTAAGATAGAACGAAAAATGGCGCAGGACATGCGGCAGCAGGCGCACGTTGAGCGCCCAGGAAGGATACAGCGTACCGTCAATGTCAAACGCAATCACCGAAATATCCGCAAGCATACCCAAAGTATAGAGGAGATGGCGGGAAAAGTCTATCACCCGGCAAAACCAAGCCGCCCGATTCTCTGGAGGGGCGAAGCCTCGCCCCTGCGCCGCACTCCGTTGCGGCGACACCCCACTCCAGCGGGGGACACCCCCGCAACGCCCCCGGTCAAAAGCAAACCTGGTTCTCAACGGGAAAACGCGGGCCGCCCGCCGCATTCCGTACAGAACAAATCGCGTTTTGTCAAGGGGTTCCGCAAAAAAAAGTACGGCGTGTTTTAAACAAAAATACGCCGTACTTTTTTAAAAACACGCCGTACTTTTAAAAAAATACGCCGTAAATTTTTTAAAATACGGCGTATTTTTTTCATGCCGCCGCCATTCAGGCCAGCGGGCAAACGGCCGCCCCCGCAGGACTTCCCGCGCTCATTGACAAAATGCTTTTTTTTTTGTATGGTATTTCAGCCACGCGCGGCAGTGCGCGGCGACATTACTATTCAGGAGGATGCACATGAAAGGCATCAAGAAGTATCTTTTTATCATGGCGGCGCTCGCCGCTGTCTTTGGGTTCGTCGCGTGCAGCGACGAGGACGACGATCCGTCTGTCGTGGCTGAGTATGAGCGTAAGGAAACTTCCGTAACATATATGGTGACGTTTTTTGACGACAGTACCTGGTCACAGGCTTATGAATACTATGGCAAAAAAGTGACTATGGCGGAAGGAACATACACGGGAGACCCGTCAAAGGACGGAAAAATTTATATTACTGCCACAAAGTATCTGACTGACGACGGTAAGTTGACCGAAATACCCAAAGAATACAGAGAGGAAGAGCCTATAACCATTTCTAACAAAAGGTTTACCTATGATTATATAACCTACACCCGCCAGTAAGCGGCAAGGTCACTAAAAGAAAGGCGCGGCTACACCGCGCCTTTCTTTTTTACATAGCGCACTATTGCGCGTCACGCATTGTCCAGTGCCTGCTTCAAGTCCGCAATCAAATCTTCCTTGCTTTCAAGGCCGCACGAAAAGCGCACCAGCCCCGCGGGAATCCCTGCCGCCGCGAGCTGCTCGTCGGTCATTTGCCGGTGCGTGCTGG
>VIDN01505726.1_pt1 | contig 11635 bp, 8 predicted proteins | sample 5025121 | NCBI WGS metagenome assembly VIDN01 (sample SAMN11852952, study PRJNA449069) | gut metagenome | isolation source: stool from female vole | host: Microtus ochrogaster | place: USA:Florida | collected 2017 | reverse complement strand
TCCCAAGGATGCGGATTTCTTCCCCAACAATAAATTTTTGGTTTCCTTGAATCATGAGACTAATGATATGACCTTTTTCCATATTAATCTGGAGGAAGGAACTATGATTATGAACGGTCCGGCAATCAGGGTAGACGTACCTAATTGTATTATTTTCCATAAACTTTCCAAATAAGCTCTTTGACTTAGCCGGAATGGCATATAAGCGGACGACATAAATTGTAAATAGCACAGTAAATGAAAAGCTCTTGTGTGACACTGCAAACGGTATATTTCCAACGGGTTTGCGGCTGTCATACAAGAGCTTTTTGGGTTTGGTTTATGTTTTTGTCAAATCATTGTCTTGAATTAAAATTCGTTTTGAATAATTGAGTGCATATTATTTTTTATAAAAATTAATCAAGGAATCCATACGCGCGGACATATTTATCATCATGGCGTCCAAAACGGTAAGAGCCGTCATGCATTCCATAACTACAACGGCGCGGGGAACAATGATGGGGTCATGGCGTCCTTTGATTTGGACCTCTATATCCTCGCCGTTTTTGTTCACTGTCTGCTGCCTGTGAAAAATGGAAGGGGTGGGCTTTACAAAAGCGCGTACCACAATGGTATCGCCATCGCTGATACCGCCTAAAATACCGCCGGCATGATTAGTATTCTTTTTAACCTGACCGTCCTTCATATGGAAACTATCGTTGTTTTCGCTGCCAAAACGCTTTGACACGAGGCTTCCGTCGCCTATCTCCACGGCTTTCACCGCACCGATGGACATGACTGCCTTCGCCAGATTAGCATCTAATTTTTCAAATACGGGGTCGCCGATACCGGCGGGAACACCTTCAACAATACATTCCATACAGCCGCCTACGGAATCGGTATTCTGTTTGGCATTGTCCAAATATGCAACAGCCTTTTTGTCAGTCTCATAATCGGGCATGGCGGAAGGGGTATGCAGGCGTGCATCCAAATCAAAGTTATCTGGAGATATTTCGATAGGACCTACAGAGCGGGTATAGGCTGCAACCTGAATGTTCATTTGTTTTAAAATCTTACAGGCGATGGCGCCTGCCGCTACACGACCTGCTGTTTCCCGGCCGGAAGAACGTCCTCCTCCGCGGTAATCGCGAAAGCCGTATTTGGAGTCAAAGGTGTAATCTGCATGCCCGGGGCGGTAGTAGCCTGCAATTTCGCTGTAATCTCCCGATAGCTGAGAAGTGTTTGGAATAATCAGGGAGATGGGAGTGCCGGTGGTGCGTCCTTCAAAGACGCCGGACAATATTTCCACTGCGTCGGCTTCCCGGCGGGCAGTAGTCATGCTGCTGGTTCCGGGCTTTCTCCTGTCAAGATAGCTCTGAATGTCTTCCTCCACGAGAGGAAGTCCTGCGGGGCAGCCGTCAATAACAACACCCAAAGCCTTACCGTGCGATTCTCCCCATGTATTTATTTTAAAGATAGTTCCGAAGCTTGAACCTGCCATGTATATTCCTCCAAAAGTTATAGTCACCGCAATTATAGCGAAAAGCGGCAAAAATAGCAACCATCTAAATAAAAAGAGTGCATAGCGGCAAAAAGTATGCTATGATAAGACGGTGGCTTTATCCTGTATTTTCCTTTGGGGAAGGAATATATTGCGGGCATTGATTTGAGCTTCGGCATTTGTGATATGTGGGTGTTGAGGCTGCGGTCGTGATTGCGGAACAGGGAATTTACTCTGGAAGAGTTTTGGGAGGACTATATATAGATGTATCGAATTATAAAACAAGAAGGAAGAGCTAAGAGAGGCGAATTTCACACGGTACATGGCGTGATTCAGACACCTGTATTTATGAATGTGGGAACTGTTGCCGCCATAAAGGGCGCTGTTTCCACTGAGGATTTAGAACAGATCAAAACACAGGTGGAACTGTCCAACACCTACCATCTGCATGTGAGACCCGGAGACCGTATTGTCAGACAACTTGGAGGGCTTCATAAATTTATGTCATGGAATAAGCCCATTTTAACGGATTCAGGCGGATTTCAGGTGTTTTCTCTAGCAGGACTCCGCAAAATAAAGGAAGAGGGAGTCTATTTTAATTCCCATATTGACGGGCGTAAAATATTCATGGGACCGGAGGAAAGTATGCAGATACAGTCAAATCTTGCTTCCACCATTGCCATGGCATTTGACGAATGTGCGCCCAGCAAGGCAGACAGGACATACGTGCAGTCTTCCGTGGAGCGTACCACCCGCTGGTTATCCCGTTGTCAGGCGGAGATGAAAAGACTGAATTCACTAGAGGATACCATCAATCCAAATCAGCTGTTGTTCGGTATTAATCAGGGCGCCGTCTATGACGATATCCGTATCGAACATGCAAAACGCATTTCCGAGCTTGACTTGGACGGCTATGCTGTGGGAGGGCTTGCGGTAGGCGAGACTCATGAGGAGATGTATCATATTTTGGAGCAGGTAGTTCCGTATCTTCCATTGGAAAAACCAACCTATCTTATGGGTGTGGGTACTCCCGCCAATATTTTAGAGGGTGTGGAGAGGGGAATTGATTTTTTTGACTGTGTGTATCCCACGAGGAACGGACGCCACGGGCATCTGTATACCAATCACGGCAAAATCAATCTTTTCAACGCAAAATTTGAACTGGATGACAGACCTATTGAAGAGGGCTGCGGCTGTCCGGCGTGCAGACGTTATTCCAGAGCTTATATCAGACATTTGTTAAAAGCAAAGGAAATGCTGGGAATGAGGCTTTGTGTGCTCCACAATCTGTATTTTTACAATACTATGATGGAAGAAATCAGAACAGCTTTAGATGAGGGGCGGTTTGCGTCCTACAAAAGGCAAAAGCTTGATAATATGTCCATGCCCCTTGACTAGGATGAAAATTTTGTGTATTATGTTTACTTGAAAGCTTTTATATAAACAGGTAGGAAAGTGACTTCGCGCAGCGACACTTTTTTACGGGCGTATAACGTCGGAACGGAGGAATAATGGGCATTTTATTAACAGATGCGGGTACGGCTGCAGGAGAGACCGGCGGTGCCGGTGCAGGTATGATTGGTATACTTGGTACGATTGTAATTTATGGTGGCTTAATTGCGATTATGTGGTTTTTCCTTATGAGACCGCAGAAGAAGGAGCAAAAGAGGCTTGCCGCAATGCTTTCGGCATTGGAGCTGGGCGACTGCGTACTCACTACTTCGGGCTTTTACGGCATAGTAATTGATATTACTGATGATACCGTCATTGTAGAATTCGGAAACAACAAGAATTGCCGTATCCCTATGGACAAGTCGGCAATCAGCCGGGTAGAAAAGCCAAGCGAAAACTAATCGTTGAGCAATATTTAAAGGTCATTAGCAGCCGGAACAGAGGCAGGCATGGATAAGAAGATGGAACAAAAATTTGATGCAGTCACGAAGAATAATCCCCACATAATTTATGGCGGAGATTATAATCCGGATCAATGGCTTGATATGCCTGAAATAATAGATGAAGATATGAGGCTTATGTCACTGGCAGGAATTAATACAGTGGCAGTGGGCATTTTCGCATGGAAGGCTATTGAACCGGAGGAGCATAAATATACACTTGAATGGTTGGATAATATTATGGATAAATTACATGAGAACGGAATTTCTGTAATATTATCAACTCCGTCAGGTGCCAGACCCGATTGGATGGATAAAAAGTATCCTGAGGTACTCAGGGTATCTTCGGGAAGAGTGCGCAATTTGCGTGGCGGCAGACATAATCATTGCTATACATCGCCCTATTACAGAAAAAAAGTGCAGGAAATGAATGAGATGCTTGCTAAGAGGTACGCCAATCATCCGGCGCTTGCAATGTGGCACATATCTAATGAATATGGCGGGGATTGCCATTGTCCGTTTTGTCAGAAAGCATTCCAAAACTGGCTTAAAGAAAAATATAATAATGATATAGCCAAGCTCAATAAAGAATGGTGGACAGGTTTTTGGAGTAAGAGTTTTTCGGATTTTGAAAGTATAGAGTCACCAGCCCCACATGGTGAAGAGGCGATACATGGATTAAAGCTTGACTGGCAGCGCTTTGTTACAGACCAGACAAAGAGTTTTATGGAAAATGAAATAGAGGCTGTAAAAAAATATACGAATGTGCCGGTAACAACAAATTTTATGGGTTTGTACCCCGGGTTTGATCCATGGAAGCTTGCGCAATCTCTGGATGTTATTTCATGGGATAATTATCCAATGTGGCATAGTGAATTTGAGACCACATGGGAATTGGCAAGCAGTATTGCGTTTGTACATGATATAAACAGATCATTAAAAGACAGACCGTTCCTTATGATGGAAAGTACCCCGAGCCTTGTTAATTGGCAGAGGGTAAATAAATTGAAAAGACCGGGTATGAATACATTGTCTTCCCTGCAGGCAGTGGCACATGGCTCTGATTCCGTTCAATATTTCCAATGGAGAAAAGGACGTGGAGCATGTGAAAAGTTCCATGGAGCATGTGTGGATCATGTTGGGCATGAAAATACGAGAGTATTCCGTGACGTAGCACAGTTGGGCAGTATTCTCGGTAAAATGAATGATATAGCAGGTACATATACAGATGCAGATGTTGCTGTCATATATGATTGGGAGAATAGATGGGCAATTGATACATTGCAGGGATTAAATGACAGAAAAAATTATGAAAAAACATGTATAGAGCATTATAAAGCATTTTGGAACAGAGGAATTTCCACAGATGTAATCAATATGGAACATTCCTTTGAAAAGTATAAGCTTATCATTGCTCCGATGCTATATATGCTAAAGGGTGATACTGCTCAGAGACTGAAAGAATTTGTGGAGAAGGGCGGTATACTTGTAACGACTTATTGCACCGGATATGTTAATGAAAACGATTTATGCTTTCTTGGCGGATTCCCGGGAGACGGCATGATAGAAGTGACAGGAATCTGGGCAGAGGAAATAGATTCACTTTGGGAAAACCAAATGAATTCAATTACCCTGAATAATGGTAAGAGTTATAAAGTAAGGGATTACTGTGAGCTGATTCATAATATGGATAATTGTGAAGTGATTGCAGTTTATGATGAAGATTTTTATAAAGGAAGACCTGCGATAACTAAACATAAATACGGAAAGGGATATAGTTATCACATTGCGGCAAGAACAGACTTTGATATGATGCTTGACTTGTATGGCGGCATTGTTGAGGAAGCAGGTATATCATCGGTAGTCTCATGGGAAATACCGCAGGGAGTCAGCGTTACAAAGAGACAAGGGAATGGTGAAGAATACATTTTTGTAATGAATTTCAGCGAGGAAAATAAGAAACTGGCTCTTGATAAAAGCTATACTGAAATAATAAACGGTAATAAGCTTGCGGGAGAAACTGAGCTTGAGCCTTATGGAGTAAGGATACTTAGAGTTAATAGTTAATTAGGAAAGAAATGAGAAAAGTTGGTTGTTGTGCAGGCTGAAAATATTTGAGCCTGCTGACAGCCTCTTTTTTAGTTAAAGCAGTTGAAATTTGTGTATTTTTCAGTTATTATGTTTTAAGTGACAGTGTATGCCGTTTGAAGGGTGCCTTATATATAGGTATACTGTTGATGATGGGAATCAAACTGTTAGTTTTTATAGGAAAGGGCAGGGTTTTTGTTTATGGAATTAAAAATTACCTGTATCCCCGGCGACGGTATCGGTCCGGAGATTGTGAGAGAGGCGAAGAAAGTATTAGAGAAGGTAGCTGACATTTACGGACATAAAATGTTATTTACCGATATTTTGATGGGAGGAGCCTCCATTGACGTACACGGAGAGCCGTTGACGGAGGAGGCGATTGCCACGGCGAAAGCTGCCGATGCGGTGCTGATGGGTTCAATCGGCGGTAATACCACCACGTCGCCATGGTATCAGCTGCCGCCGGGCAAGCGTCCGGAGGCGGGACTTTTGGCTATCCGCAAGGCGTTGAATCTGTTTGCAAATTTACGTCCGGCAGTGTTGTATGATGAGCTTGCGGGAGCATGTCCGTTAAAGGAAGAAATCAGCAAGGCAGGCTTTGATATGATGATTATGCGAGAGCTGACCGGAGGCTTGTATTTCGGTGAGCGCAAGACGGTAGTCGAAGACGGTGTGAGAAAGGCAATCGATACCCTGACCTACGATGAAAACGAAATCCGTCGTATAGCCATAAAGGGCTTTGATATTGCCATGAAGCGCCGCAAAAAGGTGACTAGTGTGGATAAGGCAAATGTACTTGATTCCTCACGTCTTTGGAGAAGGGTAGTGGAGGAGGTCGCCAAGGATTATCCTGAAGTAACCTTGGAGCATATGCTTGTTGATAATTGTGCCATGCAGTTAGTGAAGGATCCTGCGCAGTTTGATGTGATTTTGACAGAGAATATGTTCGGTGATATTTTGTCCGATGAGGCAAGCATGGTGACGGGTTCCATCGGTATGCTGGCAAGCGCAAGCTTAAACGACAGCAAATTCGGTCTTTATGAGCCTAGCCATGGTTCGGCGCCGGATATTGCGGGCAAGGATATTGCGAACCCCATTGCCACTATTTTGAGTGCTGCGATGATGCTTCGTTACAGTTTTGATTTGGATAAGGAGGCAAGTACCGTTGAGGCTGCGGTCAAGAAGGTACTGCAGGACGGTTATCGCACCATAGATATTATGTCTGAGGGCTGCATGCAAGTGGGCTGCAGCAAAATGGGAGATTTGCTGGCAGAGAGAATTTGTTAGGAAAATAATTGATATTACAACATAGATTTAGAGAAAAGAGGATTATTTATGAGAAGTGATTCCGTAAAGACCGGCGCCGCACAGGCGCCGCACAGAAGTCTTTTTAATGCTTTGGGATATACGGAGGAGGAGCGCCGCCGTCCTATGATTGGTATTGTAAGCTCCTACAACGAGATCGTTCCCGGTCATATGAATCTGGATAAGATTGTGGAAGCTGTAAAAATGGGCGTGGCAATGGCAGGCGGTATGCCCGTGGTATTTCCGGCGATTGCGGTTTGCGACGGTATCGCCATGGGGCATGTGGGAATGAAGTATTCCCTTGTCACCAGAGATTTGATTGCGGACAGCACCGAGTGTATGGCGTTGGCACACGGCTTTGACGGTCTGGTGTGCGTACCCAACTGTGACAAGAACGTACCAGGACTTTTGATGGCTGCAGCAAGACTGAATATCCCTACTGTTTTCGTATCGGGAGGTCCTATGCTTGCGGGTCATGTAAAGGGGCAGAAGAGAAGTCTTTCCTCCATGTTTGAGGCTGTGGGAAGCGTTGCCGCAGGTACCATGACTATGGAGGAGCTTTGTGAATTTGAGGAAAAGGTATGTCCTACCTGCGGTTCTTGTTCCGGTATGTACACCGCAAATTCAATGAATTGTCTTACCGAGGCAATCGGTATGGGCTTAAAGGGCAACGGAACCATCCCTGCAGTTTACTCCGAACGTATCCGTCTCGCAAAGCATGCGGGCATGAAAATCATGGAGCTGGTTGAAAAGGATATTAAGCCCAGAGATATTATGACAGAGGCGGCTTTCATGAATGCGCTGACCGTTGATATGGCGCTTGGCTGCTCTACTAATTCCATGCTGCATCTTCCTGCCATTGCAAGGGAGGCAGGCGTGGATCTGAATCTGGATATTGCCAATGAGTTGTCCGCGAAGACGCCTAATCTGTGCCATTTGGCTCCGGCAGGCCCTACTTATATGGAGGATTTGAACGAGGCTGGCGGCGTTTATGCAGTGATGAACGAGCTCTCCAAGAAAAATCTGTTAAATATGGATTGTATGACGGTGACAGGTCAGACAATCGGCGAAAATATTCAAAATTGTATCAATAAAAATCCCGAGGTAATCCGCCCTGTGGAGAATCCCTACTCCGAGACCGGCGGTATCGCTATTCTCAAGGGTAATCTGGCGCCGGACAGCGGTGTGGTAAAGCGTTCCGCGGTAGCGCCTGAAATGCTTGTACATGAAGGACCCGCAAGAGTCTTTGACTGCGAGGAGGATGCGATTGCTGCGATTAAAGGCGGAAAGATTGTATCGGGAGACGTTGTTGTTATCCGTTATGAAGGTCCTAAAGGCGGACCCGGTATGCGTGAGATGTTAAACCCTACCTCGGCGATTGCCGGCATGGGTCTTGGCTCCAGCGTGGCACTGATTACGGACGGACGTTTCTCAGGCGCGTCAAGAGGCGCATCCATCGGTCATGTCTCTCCCGAGGCTGCGGTAGGAGGACCCATTGCTTTGGTGGAAGAGGGCGATATTATCCGTATCAACATTCCTGAAAATAAGCTGGATATGCTAGTATCCGATGAAGAATTGGCAAAGAGAAGAGAAAACTGGAAGCCCAGAGAGCCTAAGGTGCTCACAGGGTATCTGAAGAGATACCGTGAGCTTGTTACCAGCGGCAACAGAGGCGCAGTGCTTGAGATTCCCGAAAAGTAAGCTCGCGGGAATAAAATTACGGACGGAGGGATTGGATAAATGCAGTTGACAGGTGCGGAAATCGTTGTGGAATGCCTGAAAGAGCAGGGTGTGGACACCGTGTTCGGCTATCCGGGCGGAACGATTTTAAATATTTACGATGCTTTATATAAGCACAGCAGCGAGATTAATCATATTTTAACATCACATGAACAGGGAGCTGCCCATGCGGCGGACGGCTATGCCCGTGCCACGGGAAGGGTGGGTGTCTGTCTGGCGACCAGCGGTCCCGGAGCTACCAATTTGGTAACGGGAATTGCAACAGCCTACATGGATTCTGTTCCCTTGGTAGCAATTACAGCCAATGTGAATTTACCTCTGTTAGGCAAGGATACCTTTCAGGAGGTAGATATTGCAGGCGTTACCATGCCTATTACCAAGCATGGTTATATCGTAAAAAATGTTGATATTCTTGCCGATACCATCCGCAAGGCATTTTATATCGCAAAAAGCGGACGTCCGGGACCTGTGTTGGTTGATATTACTAAGGATGTGACGGCTGCGGTATGTGAGTATACGCCTGCGGCACCCAAGGAGCCTGAGCGTGTAAGCCGCTATACAGAGGAGGAAATGCAGAAGGTTCTGGAGTTGATTGCGCAAGCGAAGAAGCCTTATATCTATCTTGGGGGCGGTGCCATTATTTCCGGTGCGGCAAAAGAGGTGGCTGAGTTTGCGGAACTGATTGACGCGCCTGTGTGCGATACGCTGATGGCAAAGGGCGCTTTTGACGGCAGGAGTGAGCGTTATACCGGCATGATTGGAATGCATGGCACCAAGACCTCCAATTTAGGGGTGAGCCAGTGCGATTTATTGATTGCCCTTGGAGCGAGATTTTCTGACCGTGTAATCGGCAACCCTAAACGTTTTGCAGAAAATGCAAAGGTGGTTCAAATTGATATTGATGCTGCGGAAATCAATAAAAATATCAGAGTGGATGCCTCTTTAGTGGGAGATTTAAAGACAGTGCTTTCTGTCTTAAACGGAAAGCTTGTCAAAAAGGACAATGGAGAATGGATGCAGTCCATTCAAAAATTAAAAGAGACATATCCTTTAAAATATGACAGGGAGGCTTTGTCCTGCCCGTACATCATTGAAGAAATTGACAGGATTACGGAGGGTGATGCCATTATCACCACGGATGTAGGACAGCATCAGATGTGGGCGGCACAATATTATAAATACACAAAGCCCCGCACTTTCCTTTCCTCCGGCGGTCTTGGCACTATGGGTTATGGTCTTGGCGCCTGTATCGGAGCGCAGGTAGGGCAGCCGGACAAAATCTGTATCAATATTGCCGGTGACGGATGCTTCCGTATGAATATGAACGAGCTTGCATGTGCAAGCCGCTACAATATTCCCATTGTGCAGGTGGTTATCAATAATCATGTGCTGGGTATGGTGCGTCAATGGCAGACCCTTTTCTATGGCAAGCGTTATTCCCAGACGGTTTTAAATGACAAGGTGGACTTCTGCAAGGTTGCGGAGGGGCTTGGCTGTACGGCAATCAGGGTGACGAAGAAGGAGGAGGTTGCGCCTGCAATCGAGAAGGCAATTTCTCTGAAAGCCCCGGTGCTGATTGAATGTGTGATTCCCGAGGACGACAAGGTATTCCCTATGGTTCCGGCAGGAGCGCCTATCAGTGAAGTATTTGACGGAGATGATTTAAAAGGACAGTCATAATGAAGCGAATGAAAAAGCCGATAATCATTTTATTTTTTTTAAATGTGTTGTTTTTCTGCGGCGGTTATTTTCTTTTGGCATTGTATTATCAGAAAGAATTTTGCCCAAACACTTGGGTGAACGGTGTATATTGTACCGGAAAATCAGTAGAAGAGGTGAATTCGGAGCTTTTATCTATGATAAAGGCTCCGATTATGACAGTTACAGACAAGGATGGCAATGCCTATACCATGGATATGGGCGAGTTTGATTATGCCGCTGACTATAGAGCACCGCTTTTACACTTTATGGAGAAACAGAATCCTTATTTGTGGATTGATAATCTTACTAATAAGCAGGGGCATGTTTTAACACCTGAAATCACCTATAATCAGGAAAAGCTTGAGAAGGCATGGAACAGCCTGCCTTGTGTGCAGGAGGAAAAACAAAAGGAAAGTGTTTTTGAAATCAGACTCACTGAGGAAGGATACATACTTTATAACGGCTTGCAAAATAGGCTTGACACAGAAAAAGCATTTTTATTGTTAAAACAAAAGCTTGTATCGGGAGAGGACAGCCTGCAGTTGTCAGAGGAGGATTGCTATTATGAAACTTCTCTGTCTAAAGCGCAGGAGCAGACCAAAAGGCTGTGGGAGAAAATTGAGCATTTTCAGCAGTGCAAGCTTGTTTACGATATGGGTGAGGAAAAAATTCCCTTGGACGCTAAGATAGTAAGCAGGTTTTTATCGGCGGAAAACGGAATTCCTGTTGTTGATAAAGCTGATGAACTGGTAATAGACAGAGAACAGGTTCAGATATTTGTGGATGAACTTTCCGATGAGTTTGACACTTATGGTAAGGAGCGAAGCTTTGAAAGTACCAGAGGCGACACTATTCTCATTAAGGGAGGTACTTACGGAACAAAGCTGGATAGAAAAAAGGAGCTTGCCTATTTGCTGGAAGCGCTCAGCCTGCAGGAGAGCTATACGGGCGAGGAAAATCTGCATATTCCCGCTTATGAACAGGAGGGGATGGTAAGAGGCAAGGATGATATTGGCGATACCTATATAGAAGTGGACATGATGGAACAGAAAATGTACTATTATCAGGAGGGAGAGCTTGCGCTGGAAACCGAAATTGTGACGGGTAATACCGGCAGAAAAATGGGAACTCCCGAGGGAGTAAATTATGTCTATAATAAGCAAAGGAACCGTACCCTGCGGGGCGAGGGATATGCTTCATTTGTGAAATACTGGATGCCTGTAAAGGGAAGCATAGGAATTCATGATGCAAGCTGGCGCAAGGAGTTTGGAGGAGAAATTTATAAAAGAAACGGTTCTCATGGCTGCATTAATACTCCCAGCGTCAAAATGGCGGAATTATACGATATGGTAGAGATTGGAACACCGGTGATTATGTTTTATTAGATGGTGTTTTCAGAAAAAATTGAAAAAAATTTAACAATCCGGTT
>VIDN01158275.1_pt1 | contig 11728 bp, 9 predicted proteins | sample 5025121 | NCBI WGS metagenome assembly VIDN01 (sample SAMN11852952, study PRJNA449069) | gut metagenome | isolation source: stool from female vole | host: Microtus ochrogaster | place: USA:Florida | collected 2017 | reverse complement strand
GCTCGATAAAGCGTTCGCGAATGGCTTCCTTAAGAATTTATTTCTTATCCGAGTTAGTTTTTGGCTGACGGAAAACCAGCTAAGGACTCTGCTATAGCCGCCTAATTCACAGTTTGGCTGTCTGTCAAAGAGTAGACCATTCAATATTAGCTGAGTTCCCAATTGGGCTTTGCATCATTCAATAACCCAGCTCCGATGAAAAGAAATCCTCGAGGAAACAATTCGCGAACGCTTTATCGAGCGTGTTGACGAAAGGATTTCTTTTCATCGGAGCGGATATTCTGCATATGCATACCCAAGTTAAACGTTAATTTAAACCCTAAGTTGATTTTCATTTTTTCCTCTTAATGCAGCATGTATGGTAAAGTTATCTCTATTTGTTTACAATATAATTACAGCGCTGAAACAGTTTGGAGGTTTAAATGAATATGATTGATTTGCAGAAAATTGGAAAGAGAATTGCAACCCTGCGTAAGGAACGGGGGTATACAGGAGAAGAGCTTGCAGAGCGTCTGCATATAAGTCCGCAGGCTATATCAAAATGGGAAAATGCCAAATGTCTGCCGGAGACAGCGATTCTTCCTGATTTGGCGGAAGCGCTTGAGTGCAGTATTGACAGCCTGCTGTGTCCCAGAGAACTTTTTATCCTTGAAGCGATTTATACAGACGGGCAGACGAGTATTCCCGTAACACGTTTTGTAAATGATATGGTGCGTGACAATACGCTTAATATTTATGTGAATGCGCCGTTTGTGGGTACGGTCATTGACAATGACCGGTTAAAGCTCCTGACTATAAAATTCCAGACACCAAAAGGAATTTTCTATGCCTTTGCATTACAAAATGAAAATCTTCTTTTGGATAAGGAAAGTACTGGCTTTGCAGAGGACCAATCCTTTCGAATTATTGGTGCTTATTATGGGAACGAAAAGGAATATTCCTCTGCCATGCAGAGGATGGAGCATTATGAATATTTCAAATGGGATCAGATAGCAGTAAACCATGAAACTTTTCCTAGTAATACTGCCAGCGATGACACAGAATACCTGACACTGATTTATTTGAATGCGGATGGAATGCATGTAATCAGCTGTCCGGAAAACGGTGTGATTTATTACGGGAATCACCGCACACAGCTTTTGCTCCGAGATGATTCAAAATGTATTCTGAAAAATGTGATAAGACTGTCCTTTGAAGAGGGGATGGATTGTTCTTGGGCAGGCGCATTATTCGGGGCGCTTCAATATTTGGGAGAAGCTTATACTTATCATCAGATCATGGGGATGAGCGGTGCCTGTTATCGCATCTGCTTTACCGATGTCTGGGATTATAGCTGCACAGACGCTCTTGCAGCATTTGATTATGCGACACCGCTGTATAAGGCGATTGGATACTCTTTCCGCATAGCTGACAGACTGGAAAAGCAAGAGAGAAAAGAGGAACGCCTGGCGGTTATGGAGGATATTCAAAATGGAAAACCGGTGTTAGCAATCAATCTGCGGGTAGCTCCTGAATGGGGCATCATAACGGGGTATACCGATAATGGAAGCCGCTTTTTGTGCCGTACTTATTTTGACAAAGATATCTTCGCTGCTTTGGAACAGGAGGGCGGACGGAACTCGGAAGACTATCAAATGGTCTTTGAACAAAATGGAGGTTATCTTTTTAATGATTTCTGGCCTTTTATCCTGCTGCATTTCGGAGAAAAAGCAGAAATGCCATCGCCCCTAAACACCTTGAAAAGTTCCCTTGCTGCACTGATTAGTTCCTTTTGTGCCGGAAAATGCAACGGTTATTATCAGGGAAAGGAAGCCTACAAAGCATGGATGAAAGGACTTTCGAAGGAAGATGACTTTCAGCTTGAAAACGATAAAGAAAGTGTCTTAAGGAGATTATGCGTAAATGATGCCATGCTGTGCAGCCTTATAGATTCACGGCGTGCGGCAGCTTCCTATCTGCGTGCATGCACTTATCTGGTTTCGGGAAAAGAGAGTGAGTATTTGATTCGAATAGCAGAAAACTGTCAGATGATTTCGGATACGGTTTTAAGGTTTCGGAGCAAGGTTTCTCATTCGTCTGTATGTTCGATTACGTATAATACGATAAACGCTTTCGGGGTATCTACGCCGGAGCTTCGGAAAGAACAAATCAGCCTGCTTGAGAATGCACTTATTTTGGATGAGGAAAGCAGCAGGCTTGCCAAATTGATACTGGAAATGCCATAGAGTAAAGGTAATTTCTCAGATAACTTTTGTATGATATTTTTAACTTACGCTTCCCTGAGGTATCTTACCTCCCTCACAAAGCATCTTGCCGTTATCTACCTTGCGGCAGGATGCTTTATTATGATATTAAGAAAGTACTGTAATTGAAATAAATCAGGTGAAAGGGGAGAACAGGATGCCGGAGGCAATTATTAAGGTAAAGAATTTGAAAAAATATTTTGGAGAAGTAAAGGCAGTAGATGATATCAGTTTTCAGGTGGGACGGGGAGAGTTGTTTGGCTTTTTGGGGATTAATGGAGCTGGAAAATCTACCACCATCAACATGCTTTGTACCGTTTTGGAACCGACAGCCGGAGAAATTGAGGTTTGCGGATTTAAAGTAGGCAGGGAGGATGAGCAGGTCAGAAAAAAGATTGGTGTGGTGTATCAGAACAATTGTCTGGACGACCGCCTTACCGTAAAGGAAAATCTCTTTATCCGGGGAGCCATGTACGAAAAAAACAGCAGAAAGCTGTCGCAGAATATTTCAAGGCTCTGTGAGATTCTGGAACTGGAAGATGTGTACGGCAGAAGATTTTCCAAGCTCTCCGGAGGGCAGAAGCGGCGGTGCGAGATTGCCAGAGCACTGGTAAATACGCCGGAAATCATGTTTCTGGACGAACCCACCACTGGCCTGGATCCTGCCACGCGCAAGAACGTATGGCAGTGTCTTGACCGGCTCCGGAAAGAGGAAAACATGACCGTCTTTCTCACCACCCATTACATGGAAGAAGCGGCAAAAGCCTCTCACATAGCGGTAATTGACGGAGGGATTTTAAAGGAATACGGGACCCCGTTTTCTTTAAAAGAAGCCTATGCGAAAGACCGGCTGAGGCTGATACCGAAACAGGGGAAGACAGAGGAGCTGAGCAAATATCTGGATGAGAAGGGAATCGCTTTCAGGCAGAAGGAAGAGTCTTTGGTGATTGATCTTTCGGACAGTATGGCGGCACTGCCAATTTTAAATGCAGCGGGAAAGCTGGCGGAAGGCTTTGAAGTGGTGCAGGGATCTATGGATGATGTGTTTTTGAATGTGACGGGCAAAAAGCTTTTACAGGCATAAATGTTTTGGAATGGAGGAAAAAATGAGAGAGATTTATAATTTATTAAAGAGAAATATTTTGCTGTATCTGCGGGATTATGCGGCAGTGTTCTTTTCCCTGCTGTCTATGCTGATCGTACTGGCGCTGATGGTTATTTTTTTGGGAAACATGAACAGTGAAAATGTGGTGGATGCCCTTGCAGAGCTTGGAGGAGTGCGGGATACGGCAGCAGATAAGGCCAATGCAGATTATTTAATTCAAATGTGGACACTGGCCGGAATTTTGGTGGTGAATACCGTGACTGTGACGTTGACCGTGACGGGAGAAATGGTGGAGGATCAGGTATCCAATAAGCTTGTGAGCTTTTATGTTACGCCGGTAAAACGGATCAAAATTGCGTTTGGATATATTTTCTCCGCATGGATTGTGGGTACGGTGATGTGTCTTTTTACTTTGGCGGCAGGAGAAGCCTATATGGTGTTTCAGGGGCACTCGCTGCTTCCGGCTGGTTCTCTTTTGAAGCTGTCAGGATTTATATTTTTGAATGCATTTGTATACTCGGCGATATCTTATCTGCTGGCGTTGTTTGTCCGTAGCAGCAGTGCATGGGGCGGACTGCAGACCATTGTGGGAACTCTGGTAGGATTTGTGGGAGCAATTTATCTGCCGGTTTCTATGCTGCCGGATGGGGTGATGAAGGTGCTGAAGTGCCTTCCGGTAATCCACGGGGCGGCCATGATGCGGGAGCTCTGCATTCAGGATGCGCTAGATAAGACTTTTTACGGACTGCCTCAGGCTGCATCAGAAATATTTAAAGAGCAGATGGGGGTTGCCATCCAGATGGGCGGCAGTGAAATTGGACTTGCCGATCAAATCCTTTTTCTGTTGTTTTATGGTATAATAGCAGTAATAGTTTCGGCGGTGATCACGAAAAGACGCAGGCTCCGTGACCGATAAAATTTGTCAAAGGATAAAGAGCAGAAGTGTACAAAGCACAAAAAGTGATACAATAGGAAAGAAAAGCGTAAATAGGAGACGATAATGAAAATTACCATCGTGGATTGTCCCGAAGGAGAAGAGGACGAGATCATTATAAAGTGCAGACAGGTAGATGAACAGATGCTGAAATTGATTCATACCATAAAAATGGGCCGGGAGAAGATCATTGGTACAAGGGATGGCAGCATCATGCAGATTGATCCCGGGCAGATCTATTATTTTGAGGCGGTGGATAATCGGGTATTTCTTTATTTGCAAAAAGAAGTTTATGAGACAAAATACAAGCTGTATGAACTGGAGGAACGCTTCCGGGGGACGGATTTTTTCCGGGCGTCGAAATCTGTTATTTTAAACCTTTCCCAAATAGAGAATCTGACGCCTGCGCTTGGAGGAAGATTTGAAGCGGCAATGAAAAACGGAGAAAAAGTTTTGATTTCCAGACAGTATGTCCCCATACTGAAAGAAAAACTGGGTCTGTAGGGAGGTGCAGGGATGAACAGGATTAAAAGTTTTTTACATTGTTATGTATGCGTGATGTCCTGCGTGACGCTTGCTACGGCTGTGTTTATTACCGTGTTTATGCCGGAGGTGGAGCTTGGAGTAGAGCTTTTGTGGCAGATGATGCTGGTATCCTTTTTGTGCAGTATTTTCAGCCTGCTTTATCCGGGAAAGACCATAAGCAAGAAAAAAATGGCGATGTTGATTGCTCTGCATTATGTGGAAGTGCATGGAGTGGTGCTTGGATTTGGTTTTCTTTTTAACTGGTTTTCAATAGAATATCTTCCGCATGTGATCGGCATGCTGATATTCATTAATGGAATTTTTTTACTTATTTCCGTAGTAGAATGGAATCGTGAAAAAGAAATTGCCCGGCAGATGAACAGGCGTCTTGCGGAATATCAAAAGAGCGTGGTACAATAGGAGATGAAAGCCCGTAGCAATCGGCTTTTATCAATTATACGAGCACGGAGACCGCGCAAATGGCATTTACACATCTTCACGTCCACACAGAATACAGTCTGCTGGACGGCTCCAACAAAATAAAAGAATACGTGAAGCGGGTAAAAGAACTGGGCATGGACAGTGCGGCGATCACGGATCACGGCGTTATGTACGGCGTGATCGATTTTTATAAGGCATGCCGGGAAGAGGGAATTAATCCCATTTTGGGATGTGAGGTCTATGTGGCGCCGAACTCCCGCTTTGACAGGGAATTAACAGGTGGTGAAGAGCGGTATTACCACCTTGTTCTGCTTGCAGAAAATAATACCGGTTATGATAATCTGATGAAGATTGTCAGCCGGGGATTTACGGAAGGATATTATTATAAGCCCCGTGTGGATATGGAGCTTTTGCAGAAATATCATGAGGGAATTATTGCTCTTTCCGCCTGCCTGCAGGGGGAAGTAGCAAAGTACATTCAAAAAGGTCTCATTGACGAGGCAAAGAAGGCGGCATTAAGATACCGGGACTGCTTCGGAGAAAATAATTATTTTTTGGAATTGCAGGATCATGGTCTGCCCCCGCAAAGGAACGTAAACACATCACTTTTGCAGATCAGCAGGGAACTGGATATACCTCTTGTGGCAACCAACGATGTGCATTATACCTATGCGGACGATGCAAAGCCCCATGATATTCTTCTTTGCATACAGACCGGTAAAAAGCTTGCAGATGAAGACCGGATGCGCTATGAGGGCGGTCAGTACTATGTGAAAAGTGAAGAGGAGATGAAAGGGCTGTTTCCCTATGCATGGGAAGCGGTGGAGAACACTCAGAGAATTGCCGACCGGTGCCATGTGGAAATTGAGTTTGGGGTGACCAAACTGCCGAAATTTGATGTGCCGGCAGGATACGATTCCTGGGGATATTTAAATAAGCTTTGCTATGACGGGCTGAAGGAGCGTTATGGGGAGGATATCGATGCCCCTGCGGGAAACAGCGGTCAGAGCCTTAAAGAACGTCTTGATTATGAGCTTTCGGTTATTCAGACCATGGGATATGTGGATTACTTCCTGATTGTGTGGGATTTCATTAACTATGCAAAGTCTAATGGGATCATGGTGGGACCGGGACGAGGCTCAGCGGCGGGAAGCATTGTGGCCTATGCCCTTCGGATCACGAATATTGATCCGATTAAATACAATCTTCTGTTTGAGCGCTTTTTAAATCCGGAGCGTGTTTCCATGCCGGATATTGATATCGATTTCTGCTACGAGAGAAGGGGAGAGGTCATCGATTATGTGAGTCGTAAATATGGCTCTGAAAAGGTGGTGCAGATCGTAACCTTTGGTACCTTGGCGGCCAAGGGCGTGATCCGGGATGTGGGAAGAGTTATGGATCTCCCTTATGCCTATGTGGATTCCCTTGCAAAGGCCATACCGAACGAGCTTAATATCACTATTGACAGGGCTCTTCAGATCAATCCGGAGCTCCGAAAACTATATGAATCGGATGAACAGGTGCATACCCTGATTGATATGAGTAAGCGCCTTGAGGGACTTCCCAGGCATACATCCATGCATGCGGCAGGAGTGGTGATCTGTTCCCGGCCGGCGGAAGAACTGGTGCCTTTATCCAGGGGGAGTGACGGTGCGATAACCACTCAGTTTACCATGACAACCATTGAGGAACTGGGACTTTTGAAGATGGACTTTCTGGGACTGCGGACGCTCACGGTGCTTCGGGATGCGGTAGCGCTTATTGAGAAAGACACGGGGGTCCATATTGATATTGATAACATTGGATTTGACGATAAAAAGGTTTTTACCTCTATCGGCTCCGGACGGACAGATGGCGTGTTCCAGCTGGAAAGCGGCGGTATGAAAAGCTTTATGAAGGAATTAAAACCGGAAAATTTTGAGGATATCATAGCCGGTATCTCTCTTTATCGTCCGGGGCCTATGGATTTTATACCCAAATATATTAAGGGAAAGAATAGTCTGGGGGATATCACCTATTCCTGTTCTCAACTGGAACCGATTCTTGCGCCTACTTACGGCTGTATTGTGTATCAGGAGCAGGTTATGCAGATTGTTCGTGATCTGGGCGGATATACCCTTGGCAGAAGTGATCTGGTACGCCGTGCTATGAGCAAGAAAAAGCAGGCGGTAATGGAAAAAGAAAGAGCCAACTTCGTATACGGTAATGAGCAGGAGGGTGTACCGGGATGTGCGGCCAACGGCATTTCTGAGCAGGTGGCTTCTCAGATTTATGACGATATGATGGATTTTGCCAAATATGCATTTAATAAATCCCATGCGGCATGCTATGCGGTAGTGTCTTATCAGACGGCTTATTTGAAATATTATTACCCCGTGGAATTTATGGCGGCGCTGATGACCTCCGTGATTGATAATTCCGGAAAAGTTGCAGAGTACATTATGGTCTGCAGGAACATGGGAATTTCCATTCTGCCTCCGGACATTAATCAGGGGGAGAGCGGATTTTCAGTTGATGGAAAATCCATCCGTTATGCGCTTACTGCGATTAAGAGTGTAGGGAGGCCGGTAATTGATGCGGTGGTGAAGGAGCGGAATGAAAGAGGGCCATACACGAACTTGAAGGATTTTATTACCAGAGTTGCGGACAAGGAAGTGAACCGGAAAGCTATTGAGAATTTCATTAAGGCAGGCGCTTTTGACTCTCTTCCGGGAACCCGCAAGCAGTTTATGAGTGCTTATGTGCAGATCATGGATCATATTGTTCATGACCGGAAGAATAATATGGCAGGGCAGATGAGCCTGTTTGATATTGTGGATGAAAGTCAGAAAGAGGAGTTTGAGGTAAAGCTTCCCGAAGTGGGGGAATATTCCAAGGAAATGCTGCTTGCTTTTGAAAAAGAGGTGCTGGGCGTTTACATCAGCGGCCATCCTCTTGAGGAACAGGAGGAACTTTGGCGCAAAGGAATCACCAACACGACGGCAGATTTTATGCTGGATGAGGAAACACAGGAAACCGTTGTGCGGGATAACCAGCCGGTGGTGATTGGCGGCATGATCGCAGAAAAAAAGATCAAGTATACCAAGAATGATAAGATTATGTCCTTTCTGCAGGTAGAGGATCTGGCAGGAAGCGTGGAGGTTATTGTTTTTCCCAGAGATTACGAGAAGTACAGCGCTAAGCTTATGGAAGAAAATAAAGTTTTTATCAGGGGAAGAGTGTCTCTGGAAGAAGAGAAGGATGGAAAGCTGATCTGCGAAAAAATAACTGCTTTCGATGAAATCCCTCGGAAGCTTTGGATAAAGTTTCCCGATAAACAAAGCTATGAGCAGGAGGAAAAGGAACTGTTTTCCCTGACTGCCGATTCGGATGGCAATGACAGTGTGATTATTTTTCTTGCGGATCAGAAAGCAATGAAAAAGCTTCCACCCAACCGGAATGTGAATGCAGATGAGGCACTGGTGACGAAATTGGGGGAAAGATTCGGAAAAGAAAACATAAAAGTGGTCTGGGACGTGAAAAAGGATTGAAAACACGGACAAAAAAGTATAAAATAGAGAGCAAAGAAAGGACGTGACCGGTTATGGCAAAAGAGATTAAAACCATAGGTGTACTTACCAGCGGCGGAGATGCCCCCGGCATGAATGCTGCTATCCGTGCAGTTGTGCGAAAGGCAATTGGAAACGGCGTAAAGGTTAAGGGCATTAAAAAGGGCTATCAGGGCCTGCTCAACGAGGAAATTGTAGACATGGAAAAGAAAGATGTCTCCGATACCATTCAGAAGGGTGGTACCATACTCGGAACGGCACGCTGCCCGGAGTTCAAGCAGGAAGAAGTTCAGCAGAGAGCTGCTGAAATCTGTAATAAGCATGGAATTGATGGACTGGTGGTAATCGGCGGAGACGGTTCCTATCGGGGGGCACAGGCACTGGCCAGAAACGGCATTAATACTGTGGGAATACCGGGAACCATTGACCTTGATATTGCATGTACCGATTATACCATCGGATTTGACACAGCAATCAATACAGCCATGCAGGCGATCGATAAGGTCAGAGATACTTCATCTTCTCATGAAAGATGCAGTATCATTGAAGTTATGGGAAGAAATGCAGGATACATTGCCTTATGGTGCGGTGTAGCCAACGGGGCTGAGGATATACTGCTTCCCGAAAAATATGATTTTAACGAGCAGAATATAATCAACAATATCATCAAAAACCGTAAGTTCGGGAAGACCCATCACATTATTGTCAATGCAGAAGGAATCGGACATTCTACTTCCATGGCAAGGAGAATCGAGGCGGCTACCGGTATTGAGACCAGAGCAACCATTTTAGGATACATGCAGCGAGGCGGTTCCCCGACTTGTAAGGATCGTTTTTATGCTTCCATCATGGGTGCTTATGCGGCAGACATTTTATGTGCGGGCAAGAGCAACCGGGCAGTGGGATACAAAAATGCGGAGTGTCAGGATTTTGACATTGCGGAGGCTCTTCAGATGAAAAAGGAGATCTCTGAATATCAATTCCAGGTCAGCAAATTACTGTCACAATAATTTGTTATAGAGTTTACTGTGGATTACACAAGGCGGGTGCAGGAGTCCGAAGGGCAAGGCAGCCGCCTTTTAAGTGCTAATATGAAATGGAACGAAAGGACACAGGACTATGATTACCAGTTTGGGAAACGGCCGTATCAAGCATCTTACGGCTCTTCGGGAAAAAAGCCGGGATCGAAACCGGGAAGGGCTTTTTCTGGCAGAAGGAATAAAAATGTTCGAAGAAGCTCCCTTAGAAAAAATCCGTGAAGTGTACTGCGGAGAAAGTTTTTACAGGCTTCTTTTGAACAGGAAATCAGAAAGAAATAGGGCGGAAGTTTTCCGTCTGGAGAAGGTACATCATAAGCTGGAGGAATGCCAAAGACGAGGAATTTTTGTGGAGCAGCTTTCGGATGAGGTTTTAAAAAAGGCGGCGGATACCATGACCCCTCAGGGAATTTTGTTTGTGATGGAGCAATTTTTTTATTCTCTTGAGGATATGTTAAAGCAGGCAGTGCAATCATTTCGGCTGCACGGCAGAAATCCCCTTTTTTTGATTCTTGAGGATATTCAGGATCCGGGGAATCTGGGAACCATGATCCGGACCGGAGAGGGGGCGGGAGTGAGTGGAGTGATTATGAGCAAAGGCTGTGTGGATATTTATAATCCCAAAACCATACGTTCCACCATGGGCTCCCTGTATCGCGTCCCCTTTGCTTACCGTGAGGATCTTGAAGAGGCGATAAAAGAGCTGCAGAAAAATGATATTACCGTTTATGCGGCTCATCTGAAAGGGGAAACCTATTTTGACCGGATAGATTATCAGGGAGGAAGCGCCTTTCTGGTGGGAAATGAAGGAAATGGGCTTAAGGAAAAGACCGCAGATCTGGCAGATACTTATATAAAGATTCCCATGGAGGGCAGTCTGGAATCATTGAATGCGGCGGTGGCGGCGGCGCTTTTGCTTTATCAGGCGGCAGGAAAAAACAGAAAGGATGGAGAGTAAAATGACAGTAGGATTTATCGGACTTGGAAATATGGCAAAAGCCATGATCGGCGGCATGCTTGCTGGAAAGCTTGCAGAACCCTCCGATATAATCGGGTCTGCAAGAACAGAGGCAACCCGCGGAAAGATGAAAGAGACCTATGGTATAACGGTAACAGAGGATAATGGGCAGGTAGCAGAGAGGGCAGATATCCTGATTCTGGCGGTAAAGCCTCAGATGTTTGAAGAAGTGATACCACAGATCCGCGGACAGGTCAAAGAGGAGGCACTTATTATCAGTATTGCAGCAGGAAAGACAATAGCATGGATTGAGGAAGCCTTCGGACGGACGATCAGACTTGTCCGCTGCATGCCGAACACCCCGGCAATGGTGGGAGCAGGTTGCAGCGGAGTGTGCAGAAATAAGCAGGTCAGTGATCAGGAGATGGAGCTCTGCATGAAATATCTGGGAAGCTTCGGTATTGCGGAAGAGGTTCCTGAACGGCTTATGGATGCGGTAGGAGGAGTCAGCGGAAGCTCGCCAGCTTTTGTTTTTCTTTTCATAGAGGCTCTTGCGGATGGCGGGGTAAAAGCAGGAATGCCAAGACAGCAGGCGTACCGCTTCGCCGCTCAGACCGTAATGGGAAGTGCAAAGCTGATGCTGGAAACCGGAAAACACCCGGGAGAATTGAAAGATATGGTATGTTCCCCCGGCGGAACCACCATAGAAGGCGTACAGATTTTGGAGAAAGCGGGCCTCCGCGCCGGCGTGATGAGTGCCGTAGAAGCATGTGTCGAAAAATCAAAAAATATGTAAAATAACCGTAATAATTTTAGAAAATTTTGGAATAAAAATCTCACAAATTTCCATATCAGAGACCGAAACTTGACAAAACTGGTATGTTTTGTTAATATAGTGCCCATCCTTGATGTAATAAAGTTGTAACATTTTAAGGGC
>VIDN01032385.1_pt1 | contig 11798 bp, 9 predicted proteins | sample 5025121 | NCBI WGS metagenome assembly VIDN01 (sample SAMN11852952, study PRJNA449069) | gut metagenome | isolation source: stool from female vole | host: Microtus ochrogaster | place: USA:Florida | collected 2017 | reverse complement strand
GCATACGATATAAGCGTCTGTTAATCATCATAACGGCTTTCTGTGTGTAACCATAACGGATATAACCTGCAAGCTGCTTTTCTTTCCTCTTTCCCTGTTTATTCACATAGCCATATCCCGCATAAATCAGCAAAAGTACTAAGAGAACTCCTCCACAGTCTAACAGGATAATCCACATCTTATTTCTTTCCGCTGAGAGGGCGCCTGCATTTCCGTATGCCGTTCCCGACACTGCTTGGGAATCTGTACCTTGCCTATCTTTTTGAGGAGCATTGATATCTCCCTCAATTATCTCTCCACTATTTTCGTTTACCGTATCCTGTAACTGCTCTCCGCCGGTTCCGTCATCCTCTCCTTCATCTGTTTCGTCCTGCTCCTTTGGCGGCTCTTCCGTTCCTTGCTCCTCTTCCCTCACATCGGAAATTCCCTCAGTGCCGCCAAAATTTTCCGTTCCTCTATCACGATACCCCGATGTGACCTCCACCGGCACCCAGCCATAATTATCAAGGTAAATTTCAACCCATGCATGGGCGTACGAATCCAACACACTTGCGGAGAACGCTCCATTTGTACTCTGCAGCCTGTCCTTACTTACGAAATATCCCGAAACATATCTTGCAGGCACTCCCAACTCCCGCAACATCAACACTCCCGCCGAAGCAAAGTGGACACAAAAGCCTTTTTGACCTTTTGACAAGAAATATTCCACGGCATCCTCCCCCGCCGGAAGCTTATTCAGCTCCAGACTGTAAGTTGCCATATTCTTTAGCTTATCTGCCACCATATTCGCCAACAGCCACCTTGCCGCATTAATTGTCTCCATTCCGTGGAGGTCTGCATCCAACATGTCCACACATTCCCTGCACTGCAATTCCGTTTTCATGTTTTTTACAAGCTTCTTTACGCTCTCCTGATTTGCCGGCACATCTAAATAATTATCTCTTACAAACTCATTATACCAATCAAAAAATACGTTATCTTCTTCCGACAATGTGCCATAGCTCCCCCTAAGCACCATCGCATAATCCGTCTGCTTCCATCCAAAAACCTGATATTGTTCTTCACTTTTGCTTTTTTCCACCAGATAATCTCCGGAAAAGCTGTAATCCTTTATATCTCCTTCCAAAGCCACTGCATAAGGAAGATAACAGTATTCACTGTTCATTCCGGTATAAGTCAATTGATACTGAATTCTACTGTTGGACGAACCTGACGCGGCATTATAGCGCAGCTGTAAAAGCTTTTTTGCTCCTTCCTCCTCACTGATTCCCTGCTTCCTACAGCTTTTTTGAAAACTCTTTTCGTCCTTCTTCCATGCTCCATTGACATAATCGCCGCAATGATAGCCTCGTAGATAAATATTGTCCTGCGGCATCTCATTCACCATCAATCTAATAACTTCTTCGTTTTTATAAGACGGCGCCTGATTATTTACAACATCACCGGAAGACAACAGACTTTTCAAGTCGATATTCTTTATAGTGTTCTCCAAACCCTGTTGAAATTCCAGCCAATCCCCATTCAGAGTATACACGCTGTCGGCAGCTTTTCCGAATAGCTTTCCCGACAAAAATACCGTAAGCACCGCCACCAATGTAAGCAGTAATGCCCGCTTAACGCACAGCTCTCTGTTGAAGTCCACATACAACGCCAGCATTCCTCCCACAAACATGAATGAAAGTGCCAGCCACCCCGGCGTCAGCCCCACCAATAACTCCATGCAAAGGACGCCCATAGGAAGCGCCAGCATTACACTTTTCTTCCTGCTAAAAGCAGACAGCCACTGAAAAATTACTCCAAACATAAGCAGCAAGCACTCAGCACCAAGCATCTGATAAGCTGCATTTCCCGGCGATACATGAATTGTTGTGCCAAAGTGATAATTCCACCATCTTACATATAGCTCCGTAAGGGCATCTAATCCTTCCACAAAATGATTGCCCAGCAAATCAGGAACAGGAATGTAGAGAAAAATAAAAAGAATCACCAGATTACCCACCACGCCGATTATTCTTTTTCTCCAAAGAAAAATCCATTCATTCCAGAGGTTCATTATCAGCACTGCTGCGGCAAGATACCAAACACAATAATATTTATCGATAGCTTCTCCCCAGGGTTCGAAGGCATCTATAAAGATTATCATCGCAGCACACATAAGCAGTGCGCTTATGATACCGGCAAACAACGTTCTAATAAGCATCTGCCCTATGGCTTTTTTCTTATGCCTTTTTATGACTTTTATTTTTTCCTGTTCCCAATAAATACTTTTATTCGTCACACCCTACACATGCCTAATACATGTCCTCCGTCTATAATAATAGCTCTGTTTCGGCAAGTGAATTTTCTAAATTCTTTGCCTCAAGCTGTGCCAACAGCATATCCTTCTCATAAATTCTTAGATTCTGCTTCAATAGCAGCCTATGTAAAAGTATCTCGGCGCGATATTTTTCCTGATAACGCTCTAAAACAAATACTTTATCCGTTCCGTCATAATCCTGTAGCAGATAAACCAACAGCCCGTAAAAACTCTCTTCATCTGTCACCCGCATACGCACCACATCCTGAAAACGCCGGCTGTACCATGCCACATAATGGGGGCATTCCATATCCATCATGGAAAAGGAAAGACTTGTCGCTGCTCTGATATAAGCGTCCGCTCTCTGCGCCTTATTCCCTCGTTTTCCACCGTTTCTACTGTCCAATAACAGTACGGTGGAACACGCTCTTGGCATACTGCTCTCCTTTACCATCAGCTCCCCTGCCTTGGCACTGAGCTTCCAGTGAATGTTTTTCAGCTTATCTCCTTCCTTAAAAGCTCGAAGTTTCAGTATTTCGCTGGCATCATCACCGCACCTCACCGTGTCATAAACCTCGGCTTCTCCCGCAAAATTACGGACAGCCTCCGAAAGCCTGATGTTCACCGGATAAAGCTCAGGAAGCACTACTACCGATGCCGCTTCTTTACTTTTTCGAGACAAATAAAATAATCCCGATATATCATAGATACGCATCTTTCGAATACTGATTTCATAGTTTCCCGCATTATCCATAATCAGGTGAAAAGAATTCTGCGAATCGCAGCTTATAGTCTGCCAAATACATTTTTTATCGGTAAAGCAGGTATTTCGTATCATAAGCTGCACTCTGAGCTTACCTCCCCAATGTTTTCCCCTCATTTCCTTACTCAAAAGCACCTTCACCTGCTGCCCCTGCTGCGTCATTGAGATAGGAACCTTCAAGGTACATTTCACGCCTGCCCTTTCCACTATTGTTCCTCCCAGCGAAAGCAACGCAAAAATTACCTCCGCAAAGCTAAACAACGCCAGCGCAGGGCTTCCGTAAATAGATGCAATATAAAAAGTTACTCCTGCCAGAAGTATTACTCTGATATAACTAATCACGATAATCCGCTCTCTTCATATAAGATGTTGGCTGCTTCACATCTCCCAAAATCTGCTCTAAAACAGCTTCCTCCCTCACATGGGAAACCCTCGCCTTGGTATTCAGCACAATCCTATGCCTTGCAATATCCTGATAAATATCAGTCACATCCTCAGGAATCACATAATTTCTGCCCTGCGTAAATGCCCTCGCTCTGGCCATTCTGGTACAGGCAATCGTTCCTCTGGGACTAATCCCAAGCTCAATATAAGGATTGTCTCTGGTGGCACTCACTAGCTTTGCTATATACTTATACACATTGTCATGAATATAAATATTCTCCACCAGATTCTGCAGCTCCACCAATTCCTTTGCCTCCAAAATGCCTGTTATTTGCTGAGAGCTTATCCTCATACTCTTTCCCTTAGCAATTTCGATTTCGTCTGCCAAATCAGGATAGCCCATACTCATGCTTATCATAAAGCGATCCAGCTGGGATTCCGGCAAAAGCTGGGTTCCCGCGCTTCCCTTCGGATTTTGGGTAGCTATAACAATAAAGGGGTTCGGAACCCTGTGGCTGGTTCCGTCCACCGTCACAATCCCTTCCTCCATGACCTCCAAAAGAGCCGACTGTGTCTTCGGTGAGGTACGGTTAATCTCGTCAGCAAGAAATAAATTGCAAAGAACCGGACCCGGCTTATAAGAAAAAGTATCCGTTTCCTTATGATACATGGAAAAGCCCAGCAAATCGGAGGGCTGTACATCCGGCGTAAACTGGACTCTATGGTTGTCCAAGGCAAGCGCTTTGGAAAAAGCCACCGCAAGGGTGGTCTTTCCCACTCCCGGAACATCCTCGATCAAAATATGTCCTCCCGCCAATATAGCAGAAAATGCTTTTTCCACACAACCGTCCTTGCCGTGAACTACCTTTTTTACCTCTGAAAGCACTTTCTGTGCTTTCAGATAGGCTTCTTTGTAATTCCTTATGAAATCCATTTCCTACCCCCTGATAAAACGCTCTATTTCTCCCGTAAGCTGCATCTGCTCCAACAGCCCCCGATAAAAATTTTCATGCAGCTTCATCTGTTCCAGCCACATTTTCTTTGCCGCATATGTACCGCAAATGCGATTGCGTGAGCTTTCCGCCAGCTCCAGCCTTTTACGGCAGATTTCTATGATTTCTTCCGCCGACCGCTCCCCGATATCATGATATCCCCAGATACACATGCGCATCACATCAGAGCGGTCAATATCATCCGCATCCCGTACACTCAATTCAAAGGGCGTTGCCCAATCCGGTAAATCCTCCACCTTATCATGAATTAATATCGCCTTACAGATACTGTCCGCCATAGACTGCTCAAAATGTATCTTCTGCAAATACTGCCCTGCAATTTCTGCACTGATTGCAGGATGACGATTCAATTCCTCCATATTTCTGCACTCGGGATATCCCACATCATGAAGCATACATGCTATCATCAGGGGAATCTCCGGCAATGCCTCTTCCCTCGCTATCTTCTGTCCGATTGCCGTTACCCTCAAGCTATGCTCATACCGATACAGCATATCATACCGCCCCGAATCAGGATCCAAAACCTGTCTTAGGAATTCTAAAGTCTGCCCAAGCACGTTTTCTTGGGGTTTTTGCCCTTCTATTATATTCTTTACACGCTCCGATAGCCAAACTGTCATATTACCTTTCTCCAATCGACTTACATGTATAAATTATAACATCTGTTTGTATTCACTGCAATAAAATACCCAAAGGATGCTTTGTATCCCTTTAGGCACAGCACTTAGCTCATTGTTCTCGGGAACAAAAGAAGCGGAAACGCTGTAAAATCAACGCTTCCGCCCTTAATTCCATAATAGCGAGAGGGGGACTTGAACCCTCGACACTACGGGTATGAACCGTATGCTCTAGCCAGCTGAGCTATCTCGCCGTTTATGACCAACTTTCGTTGGAATGGAACCTATAGGGCTCGAACCTATGACCCTCTGCTTGTAAGGCAGATGCTCTCCCAGCTGAGCTAAGATTCCATTTGTCGGCTGCCTACGCAACCGACTTTGTTAGTATACAATGCAAATCTACTTTTGTCAACAGTTTTTTTACATTCTTTCCGGTGCGCCAAAGCCCAATACGTCAATGCAGGTTTCCAGCACATCTCTGGTGAGCATTAAAAGCGCAATCCAACCGGATTTTTTCGCCTCGTCCGCCTCCGTGAGGATTATCGTCTCATGATAGAAATGGTTAAAAGCATTTGCCAAATCATAAATATAGGCACATACCTTGTGGGGGGCAATCTCCTCACAGGCATTCTGCATCATAGCGTTAAATTGCGAAAGCTGCATCATGAGCGCTTTCTCGGACTCATTTACTGCCTCCTGCAAGGCTGCAACCTCCGGACATCCGCCCTGCTCCTTATATTTTGCCAAAATAGACTTGATACGCACAATGGTATATAAAATGTAAGGACCCGTATCTCCCTCAAAAGAAGTAAAACGGTCAATATCAAACACATAATCCTTAGAAGCCTGATTGGATAAATCACCGTACTTTAAGGCAGATACCGCTACGGTTTCGGCAACCTGCCTTGCTTCCTCCTCCGACATATCACGGCCCTCGCGAATCTTTTGGTACATCTCTTCCTTAGTCTCGCTAATTAAGTTCTCCAGACGCATAACTCCGCCGTCTCTTGTCTTGAAAGGCTTGCCGTCCTTGCCGTTCATAGTGCCGAACCCCAGCCACACAAGCTTAGTCTCCGGCGTTACCAGCTTGGTCTTCCTTGCGCAGCGAAATACCTGTTCAAAATATAAATCCTGTCTTTTATCCGTCAGATAAATAATCTCATCCGGGTGATACAGCTTCATGCGCTCCATAATGGTTGCCAAATCCGTAGTGTTATATAAAGAAGCGCCGTCCGATTTTAAAATCATACAGGGGGGAACTTCCTTGGTGTCCGTCTCCTCCTTTACATCTACCACCAATGCACCGTCGCTGATGTAAGCGTAACCCTCATCCTTCATGTATTTTACCATCTGGGGAATCAGGTCGTGTACGTCACTCTCACCCTTCCAAAGGTCAAACTCCACATTCAGGCTGCCGTAATTTTTCTTCAAATCCGTAACCGAAACCTGTAAAATATGCTTCCACAGGGCACGATACCCTCTCACTCCGTTTTGCAGCTTATAGGTTGCCTCCATGGCGCGCGCTTTATACTGAGGGTCTTCCTTGGACTTGGCGCTTGCCGCAGGATAAATCTCCTCTAACTCCGAAATGGTAAAGGGCGCCTCTGCAGGATATTCTCCCTGAAAGCTCTCGTCAAAATAAACCAAATCCGGCTGCCTGTCCTGCACGCCGGTAATTACCAGCCCCATCTGCAAACCCCAGTCTCCCAAATGCACGTCGCCGATTACCTCATGCCCTGCATAGCGGTAAATACGCTTAATACTCTCACCGATAACAGCAGAACGTATATGCCCCACATGCAGGGGTTTTGCCACATTGGCCCCACCGTAATCAATCATCACCTTCTTGGGTTTATCCGGTGTGTCCAGTCCGAATTTAGGGGCAGTCTTCATTCCCTTAATATATTCCGCCAAAAAGCTCTCCGCAATTTTCAGGTTTAAGAAGCCGGGAGCCACTGCAACCGCCTCTTTAAAAACCTTACTGTCCGCAAGCTTTTCGGCTACATCCCCCGCAATTATAATAGGAGCCTTTTTATACTGCTTTGCCCCCGCCATGGCGCCGTTACACTGATACTCGCATAAATCGGGGCGGTTGGACAGACTCACCTTTCCCAATTCTCTATCATAACCTGCCGCTTCAAATGCCCGCTGCATTTCTTCGGTCAGCATATCTAATAGCTTTTCCATCTCTAACCATACCTTTCCGCATTCTTCCAACTGCTACCAAATTACTATAACTTATTTTGTCAAATATCGCAATATGTAAATCGCCGTCATTTACGGAATCATGCCGACGGCGGTAACAGCTCAGCCATGCGGAAATGCTTATCAGTTTGACATCATTCCCATTGGCCGGACGCCCCACATGAAATAAATCGGAAGCAAAACGATTGCCTCGCCTTACTCCAGCATGATTTCTTTCAGGGAAAGCTTACCCATCCGAATTGTATAGCAATGCATCACCAGTTCATAAACCGCCGCAAACGCTGCCAGCGTTATCAGAAACGCCTGCACGTCAAAATTGTACTCCGGCACGTTTTCAATATCACGAAATACCACGGAAACCATAATTTTTAATAGGGCATACTGGTAGATTGTTCCGATTCCGAAGCCTATATACGCAATCGGTCTGTACCCTCCCAGTATGGAGCGGCTGCATTCTTTTCTTGAATACCCGAATACCCGCAGCATGGCAATCGTCTTTGTATTCGCCCGAATCACCGTTGTAACCGCAAGAAACAAAGTGACACACGCCAAGATAATACCGATTGCCACCACCATGACAGCACACATAATGCTTGCCAGCTCCTTCATACTAAACGACATCTGCATCATAGCCGAAAAACAAAACGAGGCAAATGCCGTGAAAAACACAAGAACCGCCCTCTGCCTTACGGTACTTTTCCGCAGCTCCGTTAAAAACGGTTGATAGGGTTCCGTTTGAAGCTGCCTGCTATCTGCCGTTTGTATGCCACTTTCCCTTCCGTTTTCTTTCCGACTACCGCCGTTGTACCTGCTGCTTGCCTTCCCGGCAGCTTTCCCCCTGCCTCTTTCCCGTCTGCTGCCTTTTTGAACCTCTCCCTTAAGCAGTGCCAAAACAGGCAGCTTCAGCTTCCAATAGCTGTATGACACCGCCAGCAATGCAAATAAAACTGTGGGAAGAATTACTAAATAAAATGCCAATACAGGATGAAAGGATATCCCGTACTCCGGCAATATTTTTTCTTCATTCTGCATCCTGTAAAAGCCGGGCATCAGGAGAAAGGAACCTGCAAAGCCTGCTGCCGTACCCAAAAACACACTCAGCCCGAACACCCAGAAGCCTCCCGCTATTTTCAGGTTGGAATATCCCAATGCCTTTAATATCCCAAGCTCTTTTCCGTGGACATCAATATAATGCTTGATATAAAAAATAAGCATAATCACGGAGGTAATAAGCAGACAGCCTCCGCTCACCGCGCTTACGACCTTTCCCGTCATAACCTGCGCATTGTAAAACAACATCACCGGCTCCGCTGTAATCTGCTCCTTCACAGCCACAATATCCATGTTAAAATTCAGGAAAAGTGTACAGACAAATACCGCGCAGCAGGAAACAATAAAAATACCCGTCAGCTTAAAAATATCCTTTATACTTACTATCATGTTTGCTCCCATCTGTCCGCAGTGCCTTTACCAGACAATTAGCGGACGCCCAGATTATTACCACCCTATCTCATAAGCCGTTTTCTGTACCTGATTCTGATAGCTTTCCACAATCCTTCCACTGTTCATTTTCACAACGGTTTTTGCCATATCCGCAATATTGAGATTATGTGTCACCATCACGATGGTAAAGCCCATCTCCTCTTGCAGCCTGCATATATAATCCAACACCGAACGTCCTGTTGCCTCATCCAAGGCGCCTGTAGGCTCATCCAGAAACAAAACCTCCGGCTCCTTCGCCAATGCCCTCGCCACAGACACCCGCTGCTGCTCTCCCCCACTTAACTCACCGGGATACTTGTGAAGCTTTTCTCCCAGACCCACTGCCTCCACAATTTTCTTATAATCACGGTTGCCTTTTAAGTCGGCACCCAGCTTTACATTTTTATCCACGTTCAGATTGGGCAGAAGATAATACTGCTGAAAAATAAAGCCCACGTTTTCCTTCCGAAACCTTGTGAGACTTTCATCCGACAAAGAGGTTATCTCTTCCTCATTATAGGTAACCATACCGCTGTCAGGACGTTCCAAACCGGAAATGACATTTAACAGCGTGGATTTTCCCGAGCCGGAGGCGCCTAGTATCACCACAAAATCACCGTCATCAACAGACAGGGAAATTCCCTTTAGCACCTCAAAGCGATTATCCTTACTTCCATAGGATTTATGAATATTTTCTACCTTTATCATTGCTTACCTCATTTCTGCGCTGCTTTATGCTCTCCTCTTTTTATTTTTTCCAACAGGCTTATAAAAACCTGCGTGAGCATTGTCTCTATTTCTTTACCTGTAAACATACATACCCTTGTGGCGCACAGGGTAGCGATTCCGTGAGTGTAAACCCACAGATGGCGGTACAGCTTTTCCGCTTCTTCCTCCTGCAGGCGATATGGTTCCCGCACGGATTTCAGAATATCCTCGTAGCTTTCATCAATCAGGTTCAGTATATGCGCCATATCACTCCCTCCCTGCCGCTGATCCATAAACAGAAGCCTGAACAGCTCCGGCTCCTTCACCGCAAATTCTATGTAGGCGGTTCCCACACCCCGAAAGGCAAGCTCCTGCTCCAGCCCCTTTTTGACATATTGCTTATACAGAGCCTTTGCGGTGCTTATTATCTCCGCATTTACCTCATCCATATTTTTAAAAACCGTAAAAATAGGACGCGCCGAGCTGTTAAGCCTGCTTCCCAATTCTCTCGCCGTCACCGCCCCGATTCCCTGCTCTCTTGTTAGCTCCAATGCCGCTGATATGATTTCTTCCCTTGTAAATTTTGCCTTAGGTGGCATACCGTCATACCTCCTCAATTTAAAACATAGGTTTTAAATCATTTGTTTTATTATAAGGCACTCTTATTTCATTGTCAACAACATCTTAAATTTAATGAAGTTTGCCCAAAACATACTTATGATGGTATAATGATTCTACTAACGCAGAAATGAAACAATATATGAAGAAAATAGAACTGACAGTGGCATGTATCCAGGACACTGTCATCGCATATACAGCTCCCGTGTGCGTAGGAATTATCTTTATGAATATCACAGGACATGGCAAGGGATATGGTTATGATTTAGGAAGCGAAAAAGATATCAGTATCATGTTTGGCGCCTTTGAGCTTATTATCTGGCTTTTACCGGTTGTTCCAAACAGCATTTTTCTTTTCCGAAAAATGCGTTCATTAGGGCATAAATACGTTCCTGTCATGCTTTGGAATATAGCTGCCTATCCGCCTTAGAGAATGCACAGCCGCAAAAGTCCTGCCTGTACAGCTCATACTGTGCCGACAGCTCCACCGAACGCTGATAGCCGCCCTTCTTCTTAAAATCAGAGGGAAGCCACGACACACCGTACTCCGCTGCAAGCGCCTGTCCGATTTCGTTTAATTTTGCGGCGTTTTTCAAGGGGCTTATGGTGAGAGTGGTTCCAAAATAATCAGCTCCTGCTTTTTGAGCCTGCAATGCCGTTTCCCTCAGGCGCAAATCAAAGCAGCGAAAGCAGCGTTCCCCTCCCTCCCTGCAATTCTCATAGCCCTTTACCGCCTCGTAAAACCGTGCCGGCTGATAGTCTCCCTCCACAATGCTGATGGGAACCCCCTTTCCTTCCCCGTTGTAAGCGGCAATCAGGCGCTTCTGCTCCGCTACGCGCTTTTGATACTCCTCTGTGGCGGAAATATTGGGATTAAAATAAAAAACTGTAATTTCAAAATAAGGGCACAAGTATTCCAATACATAGCTGCTGCAAGGAGCACAGCAGCTATGCAGAAAAAGCTCAGGTACCTTTCCCTCCGATGTATTCAATATCTTTTCCAATTCTTTTTGATAATTTATCTGCTGATTTTTCAAAACATCTGCCGCCTTCCCCTCCGCCTTGCAGACCGAAATTTATGCCGCGCCAATTGACTGGAAATAATCCCTAGCCCAACCTTACAAAAAATGCCGACCCGCCGGAAACGGTTACTTTACCTGCATTATAAGTAATCTCACCGCCAAAGCTGTAAATAACCTCTTTCAATATATACTCTCCCTCGAAGGAAGCCTCCTTCGCCCCGGGATTAATTACCACCAGAATTTCCTCTTCCCCACTGCTTCTCACATAGGCAAGCGGGTACTCGTTCTCTTTTGCATAGACAAACCGAATCTCGCCCTTACTCTGCAAAGCCTTAACGGACTGCCTGATTTCAATCAGCCTCTTAATCTCATGATACAGGGAATTCTCACAAGCCACCTGTGCCGAAACGGTTGGACAGTCAGAGGACTCATCCTGACTGATATACAGCTTTTCCTTTGCCGCAGAACTAAAGCCCGCATTGGGAGTGGAGTCCCACTGCATAGGGGAACGGGCGCCGGTCCTGTCATAACCGCCCTCCACCGACATCAAATTTTCCACATGCCGCATACCGATTTCATCGCCATAATAAATAAAAGGCGCACCCGGCATGGAAAGCAGGAAAGCAAAAGCCACCTTCAATTCGTCGCCCTGCAGGCTCCTTGCCAGTCTGTCCATATCATGATTGCCCG
>VIDN01009022.1_pt1 | contig 11811 bp, 9 predicted proteins | sample 5025121 | NCBI WGS metagenome assembly VIDN01 (sample SAMN11852952, study PRJNA449069) | gut metagenome | isolation source: stool from female vole | host: Microtus ochrogaster | place: USA:Florida | collected 2017 | reverse complement strand
GCAATGGCTAAATGCGTTATCACCGATGCTGATTATGGTATCCGGCAATGTAATTTTCGTTAAATTGCCACAATTCTCAAACGCGCTGTTGCTGATTCTCGTAACAGAGTCCGGTATTGTAATTTCCGTCAAACTGCCGCAGCCGGAAAATGCATATTCACCAATGCTTGTTACGCTGTCCGGCACCTCAATCTGCATCAGACTCCCACAGTCTAAAAATGCCTGCTTTCCAATATTTATCAAAGAATCCGGCAACAAAATCTTTCTCAAATCTCTGCAATTCTCAAATGCGCTTTCTCCAATACCTGTTACGCCATCCGGCACCTCGATCTGTATCAGACTCTTGCAGTCGGAAAATACACTCTCCCCAATGTCTGTTATACCATCCGGCAGCTCGATCTGCGTCAGTCTGCTGCAACCCGAAAATGCGCTCTCGTCAATGTATGCCAGAGACGACGGCAGGAAGATCTCCGTGACGCTGCTACATCCCTTAAACGCCGCGCCGCCTATGCTCGTTACGCCATCATCTATAATGACGCAGCCCATCTGGCTCCGCAGGCTGTCCCATGGCGCGCTGCCCGCGGAATGCATGTACTCATCCATTTTCCCCGTTCCGCTGATAACAAGGACTTGGTCTTTGTAATACCATTTCAGATCTTCCCCGCATACGCCGTTTTCTTCCGGTTCTTCCATGGTAGCCCGTATCAGATTCTGCACATAGGAAGGATACTGCTGCCCACCCGCCGCCTGCATTGTTGCCTGATTGGCTGACGCCGCTGCCAGCTGCGCCTCTCTCTGATATTTTGCATAGGCATCTGCCAGATAATGCACGCCGGAGAAAACCCCTGCCACAGCTATCACTGCTATGATTGTTATCAATATTACAATTTTATCTTTTTTCATCCTGCGCTCCTATAACTATTACCTATTACTTTTATCTGTTACCTTTATCTATTATCTTTCCCCAAGCCTCTTTTTTACCTTCCACATTTTAAAACAACAATTCATCTTACTGCTTAACCCAGACAATATTCTGCGCGCTCCAATCGCTGCTATTGCTGTTGATATAGGAATCAAGTGCATTGCCGCTATAATAAATGGTCATATCGCTGCAGCCGCCAAATGCATAATTACCAATACTTGTTACGCTTTTTGGTATCGTGATTTCCGTCAGACCACTACAGTTATAAAACACCGAGTTGCCTATATACGTTACGCTGTCCGGTATCATAATTTCTATTAAATTGCCGCAATCCTCAAATGTGCAATCACTAATGCTTGTTATACTGTCCGGCAGCGTAATTTCCGTTAAACCGTTGCAGTCGTAAAATGCCCAACTGTCAATACTCGTTACACTATCCGGTATCGTGATTTCCGTCAAACTATCGCACCTCTCAAAAGCCCACTCACCAATGCTTGTTACGCTATCCGGTATTATAATCTCTCTTAAATTACCGCAATCCTCAAATGCACGTTCACTGATGCTTGTTATGCTGTCCGGCAGCGTAATTTCCATCAGCCCTGTGCAACGCTGAAATACGCCATTGCCTATGCTCGTTACACTGTTTGGCATTATGATTTCTGTCAAACTCTTGCAATCGCAAAATGCCTCATGACCAATGCTTGTTACATTATCAGGTATCGTGATTTCATCCAGCTTGACACAGCCCTTAAATGTCGCATCCTCAATCCTTTTTACCCCATCAGGTATTGTTATTTTCAACAAACCGCTGCAATTCAAAAATGCACTGCTGCCAATGACTATTACATTGTCCGGTATTATAATTTCCGTTAAACTGCTGCATTCACAAAATGCTTCATCCCCAATATGCGTTACGCTGTCCGGTATCGTAACGTCCATTAAACTGCTGCAATACTTAAATGCACCATTGTCGATATATGCTAATCCATCCGGTAGAACAACTCTTCTTAAACTGCTGCAATTTTCAAATATATATGGACCGATTTCTTCCAAAGAAGACGATATCTCAATCCACGTCAGGCTGTTGCAGCCGGAAAATGCTCTCTTATCAATGCTTGTGACTGAATCCGGTATCGTAATCTTTTTCAAACTGCTGCATCTCAAAAATGCGCTCTCTCCTATGTCTGTCATGGAAGACGGCAGAAAAATTTCCGTCATGTTGTCACAATCCACAAATGCTCTGTCGCCAATGCTTGTTACGCCTTCATCAATGATGACACAGCCTATCTGATTCCTTAAACTGTCATACCATGGCGCACTGCTTACAGAATATATATATTGATCCATTTCACCCGTACCGGTAATAAATAAGACTCTATCTTTATAATACCATTTCAGATCTTCCCCGCATACACCGCTTTCTTTCGGCGATTTCATGACAGTCTGTATCTGATTCTGCACATAGGTGGGGGACTGCTGTCCGCCTGCTGCCTGTTCAACCGGCTGCGTAACGGCGGCATCTTCCGCCTGTTCAGCCGACGCTGCCGGCTGCGCCTCCCGCTGATATCCTGTATAAGCATCCATCAGGTAATGCACGCCGAAGAAAACCCCTGCCACGGTTATCACTGCTATGATTGTTATCAACATAATAATTTTATCTTTTTTCATCCTGCGCCCCCTATATTTATAACCTTTTAACTATTATTTTACCTATTACTCTTATCTGTTACCTTCCGCATTGAAAAGTGACGGCTTTTTCTTACTGCTTAACCCAGACGATATTATGCGCGCTCCAAAAGTCGTTATTTCTATCAATATAAGAATCAAGCGCATCGCCGTTATAATAAATGGTCATATCACTACAACCGCCAAATGCCCGCATGCCAATCCATGTTACAGAATCCGGTAGCGTGATTTCTGTCAAACTCTCGCAATCGTAAAATGCGGAATCTCCAATGCTCGTTACACTATCCGGTATCGTGATTTCTGTCAAACTCTCGCAATTGCAAAATGCGGAATCTCCAATGCCGGTCACGCTATCCGGTATTGTAATCTCTGTCAGATTGAAACAATAATTAAATACACCATCACCAATTACCGTTATGGAATCCGGCAGATCGATCTTTGTTAAATTAATGCAATTGGAAAATGCCCAATCACCGATACTCATTACGGTATCCGGTATCGTGATCTCCGTCAGACCTCCGCAGCATTGAAACGCCCTATTTCCAATGCTCGTTACGCTGCTTGGTATCGTAATTTCTGCCAGACTCTCGCAAAACATAAATGCACTATCACCAATACTCGTTACGCCTTCATCAATGATGACACTGCTTATCTGATTCCCTAAGCTGTCATACCATGGCGCGCTGCTTTCAGAATATATATATTGATCCATTTCACCCGTACCGGTGATAAATAAGACTCCATCTTTATAATACCATTTCAGATCTTCCCCGCATACACCGCTTTCTTTCGGCGATTTCATGACAGTCTGTATCTGATTCTGCACATAGGCGGGGGACTGCTGTCCGCCCGTCGTCTGATTGTCCGACACCGTCTGATTGTCCGACTGCATTGCCGCCTGAGCAACCGGCTGCGTTTCAATCTGCTGATTTACATAAGCATCTTTCAAATGATTCACACCCAAAAAAGCCGCCGCTATGGTTATCACTGCTATGATTGTGCTCAATGTGATAATTATTTTATCCCTTTTCATCCCCAAATCCCCCCGTGTCCACTTTATATAACATGCAAATATCCAAACTCTGTTGTCTACCTAAAAAGTGCGCCCTTGGCTGCACTTTTTATCTGTTAAATCCATACGAGTCTGTTCTTGTCCAAAAAGTTCCCTTATCTTTTTCCTCATATCATATTAATTACTCAACTCGCATTTCTATTGCCTTATGTTCAATATCAGAAAATGTCTCCTGATAAGTCGTAAGATTTGTTTCCACAGAAACATCGGCATTCCAAACGCCATTATCTTCATATATATTGATATCAATATCAACATCATACATTTTATGCCAATTGGTTTTAAATACCCGAATCTTTGGCGCAATATTGATTTCTTCCGTATTTATCCAAAAAGTATATTCATACATCCCATATTTCATCCCGCTGTTTTTGAAAGCCACACCGGAATCCATAAAGGCTTTTCCATACGTTACTTTTTCATTCTTTGTCTCTTCATATGTACATTCTATCCGCTCCACCGGATATTCTTCTCCGTTGATCGTTACTGATATATCTCCCCTCAGCCTATACATCAAGAAATTGATTAACATTATGATCCCAAGCAGCACAACAATGCCTGTGATTCCAATCACGATAATCGTTTTCTTCTTCATATCAGTTTTCTTCTTCATATCAGTTTCCTTCTTCATATCAGTTTCCTTCTTCATATCAGTTTCCTTCCAATCCTTGATCAACCTTTGTAATTACTTCATTCCTGATTTCATTATATTGCCCAAAAATTATAATTGCAACATGAAAGATTTTTTATGCCCTATTCCGCTATAATTGTTTCCCACAACGCAAATTGCGAAGCAATTTGTAATAAGCGTAGCTTATTTTGAACGCTGTCTTTGCGTTCATTTTACCACATAATATTCCTGCAGATATCCCGCAAACATGTCTTCCGACATAGCGCCCAATTTGGTACTGATCAGATTTCCATTGGCATCGATAAAAAGCGTCATCGGTATTGCAGTCACCCCATACGCCTGATACGCTTCATAGGATGTATCAAAGCAGACCGGAAAAGAATACCCATTCTCCTCGATGAACTGCTTCGTACCGGCTACCGTTTCCGAATAGCCATCCGTCATATTGACCATTAAGAATGTGATCTCATCCTGATACGCGGCGTAAGCATTGTCAAAAGCCGGCAGCTCCGATTTGCAGGGTCCGCACCAGGTTGCCCAAAAATTAACTACAATCGGCTTCCCATAATAATCCGAAAGGCTGACCTGATTGCCTTCCCAATCCTGCACCGTAAAATCTGCTGCCGGTACGGTTCCCGCCACCGGTACCTGTATCGATTCCCCCAGATCGTCTTTTTCCGTACCCTGATCGTCCGTTTTCTGATCGTTTATTTCCTGAGCGTTTGTTTCCCGATCATCCGTTTCCTGATCGTCCCGTTCCGGATTGTCCGTTTCCTGATCGTCAGCCGTCTCTCCATTATACTCTGTCGTTTCCGTGTTGTAATCCGAGGTAAGTATCTGATATCCCGCAACCGCAGCTGCCATCACTACAATAAATACCACTGAAAGCATGATCGTTTTTTTCATAAAAATGCATATCTCCTTATCTCAAATAATATCAATTTTATTTTTCAATCTGATCCTCTCATGTCAAACCAATTTTACCGCAATGACACGCGCATCATGGAATTGAGCACACCAAATGCCGTCAGGATTCCCACCAGAATTAAAAAGCAGCCGCAGATCCGGTTGATCCACCGGTAATTTTTTTTGATCTTTTGAAAAATCACATTTAGCTGCTCCGTCAGAACTGCAGCAAACAGAAACGGGATCCCCAGTCCCAGAGAATATGTCAGAAGCAATAGACCGCCCCTAAGCGCATCTGCTGAAGAAGACGCCATCATAATCGCAGACCCTAAGAATGCTCCCACGCATGGCGTCAGATTGACAGAGTATATCATGCCAAATAACAGCGCCGACAAGATACCGGTGATCTCATGCTCCCCCTGAATCCCCTTGAAAAACGGCAGCGGAATCACTTCCAGAAAACTAAGTCCAAAAAGAATCATGACAACACCGGATACGATATTGACGATCGTCCGGTATTTAACCAGAAAAAACCCGAGGCTTCCCGCAAATACCCCCAGACTTGTAAATACGATGGTAAAACCAAATACAAAAGCGCATGCCCTGATGATCACATGCTTTTTCTTATCCGCGCCGCCTGCAAAATAGGAAATATAGACCGGCAGCATTGGCAGCATGCAGGGTGATATAAAAGAAATCATTCCTTCCAAAAAAGTAATAACAAACTGCATATCAGCGGCTCCCAATTATAATACTTTTATGCAGATTATAACATATCATTTTCTATATGGAAATCTTATAAAAGAGAATATTTATCCTGATACAGCATAAGCTGTTCCCTGTAAAATTCACTGTTTTCCTTTGTGAGTCTTGCATACCGGTGAAGCGCATATTTATCCGTCCCCACCGCGATCTCCTCTTTGGCGATGTTGGAACAGTGCCTCGCGATCCGCTCCAAAGAATTTACAATATCGGTCAGCGCCATCCCTGATTCTATGGAGCATTTTCCCATTTCCAGCCGCCTGTTATGATTTTTTCTGATTTTTACCTTCAAAGATGAAATCACCTCAGCCAGCGGATCGATCCTGTCCGCCATCTCCTTATCTTCATGAACAAGGCAGCTCACCACGTCCTCCACGATCTCATAAGCCGCGTGAAAAATCAGCGCCTGCTCGGAGGATGCTTTCTTAGAAAATTTATTTTTCTTTTTATTCATCTTTTGCTGCGCATAAGCAATGCTTTTCAGATAATCTGAGATCCGCTCCAATTCGGTAATGCATTTTCCGAACTTATTAATCAGCTTACTGTCTTTCTCCGACAGCTGCTTAGACGCAAGCTTCGTCAGGTAGCTATCCAGCTCATCCTCCTTGCCATCCACAATATCTTCTATTTCAATGATGCGATCGATATCCTTCTTATTATATTTGTCGGCAGATTGCACGGAAAGAGCCATTGCCTCCTCCACAAGCTTTGCCATCTCACAGAGCGCACTTTTACATTGCGCCACCGCAAATGCGGGACGCTCCAGAAACCGCTCATCCAGCGGAGCGCTTTCCGGTCTCGCTGCTTCATTTTCTGTTTCCTCTTTGGTAACAGGCAGCGCGATATAGGTCAGCTTTTCAATAAATCGTGCCAGAGGGAGCAAAAGCAGAGTTGCGCTGATATTGAATAAACTGTGGATCAGCGCGATCGAACCGCTGCCTGCCGCATTTTTCAGGAAGTCAAAATGCAGAAAATAATTCATAGTATAAAATATGATCATAAAGCTGACCGTTCCGATCAGATTGAAGTAAAGATGTACCAGAGAGGCGCGCCTTGCATTTCTGCCCGCACCCACGCCGGAAAGTAGCGCCGTGAAACAGGTGCCGATGTTCTGCCCCAGAATAATCGGAATCGCAGCGCCGATACTGACTGCCCCGGTCGCACATATCGCCTGCAATATACCTACCGATGCCGAGGAGCTCTGAAGCACCGCTGTCAGCACCGCTCCCACGACCATACCCAATATGGGATTTTCAAATACCGTAAAAAGCTTTGTAAATTCCGGCACATCAGCCAGCGGTTTGACGGAATCGCTCATTGTCTCCATCCCAAACATCAAAACCGCAAACCCAAGCAGGATCGTTCCGATATCGTTTTTTTTATCATTTTTCAGAAAAATCAGAAAAACAACGCCGACTGCGGCAAGAACAGGCGTAAAAGAAGACGGCTTTAACAGACTTAGAAAAAAATTACCGCCTTCAATGCCTGTCAGACTAAGCACCCATGAAGTGATCGTCGTACCGATATTCGCTCCCATGATGACACCCACCGCCTGTGACAGCTTCATGATCCCGGAATTAACAAATCCCACCACCATCACCGTCGTCGCGGAAGACGACTGGATGACTGCCGTTACGACTGCGCCTAAGGCAACTGCCTTAACGGGATGATTGGTCATATGCTCTAAGATCTGCTCCAGCCGTCCCCCGGCAAGCTTGGAAAGCGCATCCCCCATAGTCTTCATCCCATACAGGAATAATGCCAGACCGCCTATCAATGTGAGTAAAGCGAAAAAATCCATATCAATACCATGCCTTTCTTCCATCGGCTCAATCGCAAAAAGAGCTTTTGACAATATATGCCAAAAACTCCCCTCGCTTTTAACCACTCACAGACGGCAGATTGCCAAGATTGTTGCTTTCTGTACCATCCGGCAGGGATTTCAGATATTCCGTATCACCACGATGCGCAATACCCACACCGTTGATCTCACCGGCCTTTGCCATAGCAACGCCTTCTTCCTTAGAAACCTTCTGTCCGTCGGAAAGCTGATAACCGACGATCTTACCGCTGCTCTTTACCAGACCCACGATATCTTTCGCATCACCGGAGGACCGGGGAATCTCATCCAGCGCGTTACGAGCCAGCGCTGCGCCAAATTCACTATCTTTCATTCTATTAATAACCATACCTTTCCGTAACCTGCGGATCCTATGTGCTTTAACGCCATACCGCAGACACAATATTTGTATAACGAATAAATCATTTGTGAAATATATGATTTTCACTGATTAAAAATAGTATTTACAACGACAGAAACAGATATGTTGGTAATTTTTGAAAGTAAAAGACAAATTTTTAAGTTCTATAACATAATCATACGGGAACCGGATCAGATACTCCATATTTTTTTAAGATCTCAATATATTCTTCACCCAGAATACTGGGCGGCATATTTTTACGTTTCAGATAGCCGATCGTCATAGTATCTTCCGTATCTAAGGGAACAGACACGTAATATCCGCCGTTTAAATCCTCACAGATAATACCGGAACAGAGTGTATAACCGTTCATTCCCGTCATAAGATTGAGCATGGTCGCCCTGTCATCCACCTTGATGATCTGCTTATATTCCAAAGTACTCAGCACCTCCTCCGCAAAATAAAAGGAATTCTTATCCCCCTGTTCAAAAGAAAGGCAGGGATAATCCGCAAGCTCCTCAAATTGAATCAGCTTTTTGGATGCCAACGGATGCTCTTTGCTTAGATAAACGGATATCCCGCAGGTAAACAGCGGGATAAATTCCAGTTCATTCTCCAGAAAAATTTTATTCAGCACCTTTTCATTAAAATCATTCAGATATAAAATCCCCAGTTCACTCCGATAGTTTTTAACATTATCGATCACTTCATGGGTCTTTGTCTCATGAACGGCCAGTTCAAATTCATCCGGTGTATAGCGGTTCGCCAGCTTGATAAATGCTTCCACCGCAAAGGAATAATGCTGCATCGATACGCTGAACCGCTTTTTTGCCTGCTTTTCGCCCGTGTACCGCTCCTCCACCAGTTTATTCAGCTCCACCATCTGTCTGGCATAGCTTAAAAATTCTTCTCCCTGCGCAGTCAGAAGCACACCCCTGTTGGTGCGGATAAATAAACTTGTATGAATTTCCTCTTCCAGCTCCCTGATCGCTCCCGACAAAGCCGGCTGCGACACAAATAATTCTGCCGCAGCCTTATTCATGGACTTCGTTTCCGCTATTTTTACTACATATGTTAACTGTGCAAGCGTCATATATTCCCTGTTCCCCGCCTCTATATTATCCTAAGGAGGTACTGATTACATCAGTGCTTCCTTTTAATTATTTTACAGCTTCAAAACCTCTTTCGAGATCGGCAAGAATATCATCAATATGTTCCGTACCGATGGAAAGTCGAATAGTATTCTGCTTGATTCCCTGATCTGCCAGTTCCTCCTCTGATAACTGGCTGTGGGTCGTCGTCGCAGGGTGGATGACAAGACTCTTGGAATCCGCCACATTAGCAAGCAGTGAGAATATCTCCAGATGATCAATAAACTGGAATGCTTCTTTCTGTCCGCCCTTGATCTCAAAGGTAAAGATCGAACCTCCGCCATTCGGGAAATACTTCTGATATAACTCATGATCCGGATGCTCCGGCAGGGACGGATGGTTCACATGCTCAACCAACGGATGGTTGGAAAGATATTCTACCACTTTCTTAGTATTCTCTGCATGCCTGTCAAGTCTTAAAGAAAGCGTCTCCACACCCTGTAACAGCAAAAATGCATTAAACGGCGAGATCGTTGCACCCATATCACGAAGCAAAATAGCGCGAATATATGTTACAAAAGCCGCAGGTCCGACAGCATCCACGAACGACACGCCATGATAGCTGGGATTCGCTTCCGCAATATTCTTATATTTGCCGCTTACCTTCCAGTCAAATCGCCCGGAATCTACAATAATACCTCCAAGCGTTGTTCCATGCCCGCCGATGAATTTGGTGGCGGAATGTACCACGATATCCGCTCCATGTTCGATCGGACGGATCAGATACGGCGTACCGAACGTATTGTCGATCACAAGGGGAAGTCCGTGTTGATGCGCAATCTTCGCAATCGCATCGATATCAGGGATATCCGAGTTCGGGTTACCAAGCGTTTCTATAAAAATTGCCTTGGTATTCGGTCTGACCGCTTCCTCAACTGCCTTTAAGTCGTGGGCGTCTACAAATGTTGTTTCCACTCCAAACTGCTTTAACGTATGGGCAAGCAGGTTATACGTGCCGCCATAGATCGTCTTCTGTGCCACGATATGGTCACCAGCCTGCGCCAGCGCCTGAATCGTATATGTAATGGCAGCCGCTCCGCTTGCCAGCGCCAGCGCCGCAACGCCGCCTTCCAATGCAGCAATCCTCTTTTCCAGCACATCCTGCGTGGAGTTGGTCAATCTTCCATAGATATTGCCCGCATCCGCAAGTCCAAATCTTGCTGCCGCATGGGCAGAATCATGAAATACATAAGACGTGGTCTGATAGATCGGCACCGCCCTTGAGTCCGTCGCCGGATCCGGCTGTTCCTGTCCTACATGAAGCTGTAATGTCTCAAACTTATATTTACTCATAGTTCTCATCCTCCCATCTGGATATTTAATATTGTGCAGCTCTTAACTGTGAGTTCAGTATAATACATTTTTTGTTATTTGTATAATATAGGAAAACTATATTTGGTTATAATATAAAGTTATAACAGAATCCGAAGATTTGCGCAAGAATTATTTCCTCCTTAGTATGATAAGGCAATCTATAATCACATTTTACGAAGCCGGTATGTTCTTACCCGATATCGCTTGTTTTTTGATGGAACAAAAGTTGCTTCATTTATGAATTGTTCAAAACAGATTGAATCCACTGAATCCTTCTCTGCATGGATTTTTCTACAATTCTGCTTTCAAGCGCTGTCGATTTCGTATTTTTGCATATCGCCGTTTTCCTTGTTCACCAAAAGACTCTTGCAATCCGTCTTGAACTTTACTCGTTTAGACAAATCAGAGCAGATCATTCCTTGATCTATTCAACCACTCCTGATTCCATAATTCTGAATGTTATCCTTATCATTTTGTTATAGCCGCTTCCCAACAATCGGCTTCAAATAATTCTTCCTAATCGTCCTTTCATCTCCAAAAAAATTCTTTTCGGACTTAGATAAGGCATGTTTCTCCATTTTCAACTCTATCAATTTAAGAGAACAGACCATATCTGCCACTTGAAACAATCTGTAATCTGCCGGAATAACCTTCCTAAATTCCACATTATCAAGAAGAATATTAAAAACCGCCGATAAAATCTTGTTTACTTCTACTTGTCCATTATCGTAATATATCTTCACCGTTTCATAAGACATAAAATAACCATAATGTTCTTTGATATATCGGGATATTTCTTTGCTAAGCTTACCTGCCGCTTCAACTTCATCCGATAAATGCTTTTTCTCAATATAAAAGCTGTCGCATTTTATATCAATTGACCGGACAAATGCCATCAATCGTTTCAATATCTTTGTTCTTGTCTCAGGTGTCATATACCGATATTCTTCCTCTTGTCTTATTATCGGACCTGTATGTATGCAATGTTGTGAAAGTTTCATATAACTCAGGCTCTCTTCCAGTCTTCTTATCTCATCTGTTATATCTATCGCCTGATCATGAAGAATCATTGAAATAATATAATAAGGCGATCTATAATCATATTCTCCGAAATCTCCCGATTCATCTATAAATATACTTAATTCTTTCATAAATCCTCTCTTATG
>VIDN01269035.1_pt1 | contig 11863 bp, 9 predicted proteins | sample 5025121 | NCBI WGS metagenome assembly VIDN01 (sample SAMN11852952, study PRJNA449069) | gut metagenome | isolation source: stool from female vole | host: Microtus ochrogaster | place: USA:Florida | collected 2017 | reverse complement strand
GAAGGTGGAAGAGGATCATTTTATCCGCGCTAAAAATATGGCAGAAGGGAAAATGGTACGGGATGCGGCGTTAAATGAATGGATTTTATCTCTTACGGAGGAGGAAACTCATGCCTTTGTGGATACTTTGTATGATGTGGTATCCGCATCGGAGGCCTCCAATGTCTTCGAATTTGGAGCAGATTGGAAAAACTGCCTGCAAAATGTCTTTGAGGCAGCAAAGGAAATTGATGATACCACTCGGAAGATGATCTCAGGGATCATTCGAACTCTTTTTGAGATCACCGGTGAGAGGGCAGCCGCGGAACTGAAAGAAAAGAGGCGTGAGCTGAAAGAAGAGATTAAGGCGGTAAGAAAAGGAAAGGGCGGAAAGCATTCCAAAGCTAAGCCTTTGAATAATACCACAGATTCTTGATCTGATAGCGGAGAGTATTAAAGTCCCAATGCCGGCTGCTGCGCTCCCGGCTGTTGGGATCATTGACCAGAAAGCCTTCCTCATCATAGCCGTAAAGAACGATAAAATGACCTGTCATGGTAAAATCGCCGGGACGCATGGAACAGATGATGGGGCAGCCCCGGTCAAGACAGTACTTTATTTCGGCTTCGTCCAACCCCAGTTCTGTGGCACGAAGACCATATAAGGACGGTGCATCAGTCATTAAAGCCCATGCGGTTCCGGTGCCTTCCATATAATAACCGTTGTCCATAGCATAAGAAGAGAGCGCATCCGGTGTGGCGGATGGATCTCTGGTGAGGGCATAGATCACCATGGACAGACAGGTCGGCCCGCAGCCGGAAACACCGATGTTCATTCCTCCATAAGGAGCATATCCCCATCTGGAATCCCACTGCAAAAACAGTGGGAAATTCTGGGAAGCTTCTGAATCGTTGATTCCGCCCGTTACCTGAAAGTCGGAAGTCAAATATCCTTTTACAAAATCTTTCATCTCTGCGTTGACGGAAAGCGCCATCAAAAGCATTTCAGGATATTCATTTCTGTGAGCGTAAATCTCGGCAATGTCCGGATCCTGTGCGGCAAGATCCGCCAGGCGGATTTCTGTTTCTTTATCACTTAGTACCCGTTGACCGTCAGGAAGCGGTGCGCTTTTTGAATCACCGGAAATTGAGGCGTCCAGAGATGCAGGTTGTACAGCCGTCGCAGAGACCTGATCGGCATGATATTTCACCGTGTAATCGGTAATGGTGATAACAGGCTCTGCAGAAGGAATTTCGGCAGCCAAAGCAAGACGCAGGAAATCTTTTCCATAGGTGATCAGAACTCCTGCCAAGATACCTGCTAATATGAGATTTCGGACAAAGCGGAAGCGTTTACGCCTTTTTGCCCGGGCTTGCTTTTTTTGGAAAATTGTTTTGAGGTATATATTTTCTTATGTGTGGCAGCCATGATAATAATCCTTTCAGTTATTAAATGTATCATAACAGGTATTTATCTAAAATTTCTCTAAAGATAAAAGAGATTCTATCATAGGGAAAAGAGAAAAAAGCATCGAAATGTAAAATGTGAGTGGTGTCGTGGTTCTTATTTTCCTTGAAAAATAGCGGTATTTATGTATAATTATAGAGGTAACTTTTTAAAATGGCAAATATGAGGAGATAAAATATTATGATCCGTGCCAATAATGTATCCTATCGGGTAGGTAAAAAAGCCCTATTTGAAGATGTAAATATCAAATTCACGGAAGGAAACTGTTATGGTCTTATCGGTGCCAACGGCGCAGGAAAGTCCACCTTCCTCAAAATTTTATCCGATGAGCTGGAAACCACAAACGGCGAAATTATTGTTACCCCCGGACAGAGGCTTTCTGTTTTGGAACAGGATCACTTTAAATACGATTCCTATCCGGTGATGGATGTTGTCATTATGGGGAACGAGCGTCTTTACCAGATCATGAAGGAAAAGGATGCGATTTATGCCAAGGAGGATTTTTCTGATGAGGACGGCATCCGTGCCAGTGAACTGGAAGCAGAGTTTGCGGAAATGGATGGCTGGGAGGCGGAGTCGGATGCGGCAACGCTGCTAAATGGTCTGGGAATTAGTACGGATCTTCATTACAGTGAAATGAAGGAATTAAACGGTAACGAGAAAGTGAAGGTGCTTCTTGCCAGAGCGCTTTTTGGAAATCCCGATATTCTGCTTTTGGATGAGCCTACCAACCACTTGGATCTGGATGCAATTGCATGGCTGGAAGAGTTTTTGATCAATTTCAATAATACCGTGATCGTGGTATCTCATGACCGCTACTTCTTAAATAAGGTTTGCACGCATACTGCGGATATTGATTATGGTAAGATTCAGCTTTATGCAGGAAATTATGATTTCTGGTATGAGTCCAGCCAGCTTCTGATTAAACAGATGAAGGAAGCCAACAAGAAGAAGGAAGAAAAAATCAAGGAATTACAAGAGTTTATCTCACGATTCTCTGCCAATGCTTCCAAGTCCAAGCAGGCAACCTCCAGAAAGCGTGCACTGGAAAAGATTGAACTGGATGAAATCAAACCCTCCAGCAGAAAATATCCTTATATTGATTTCAGACCGGAGCGTGAGATTGGAAACGAAGTGCTGATGGTGGAAGGCATTTCAAAGACCATCAACGGAGAAAAAGTTCTGGATAATATTTCTTTTATCTTGGGGCATGACGATAAAGTGGCTTTGGTAGGAGGCAATGAGATCGCCAAGACAACGCTGTTTCAGATTCTTACCGGTGAAATGGAGCCGGATGAGGGAAGCTATAAATGGGGTGTGACTACTTCGCAGGCTTATTTCCCCAAGGATAATACCGAAGAGTTTAATAATGATCTTACCATTGTGGATTGGCTGACCGGTTATTCTCCCGTTAAGGATGTGACTTATGTGCGCGGTTTCTTAGGCAGAATGCTGTTTGCAGGTGAGGATGGCGTGAAAAAGGTAAAGGTTTTATCCGGAGGTGAGAAGGTACGCTGTCTGCTTTCGAAAATGATGATCAGCGGGTCTAACTGCCTGCTTTTAGATGAGCCGACCAATCATCTGGATATGGAGTCCATTACTGCACTGAATAACGGGTTGATTAAATTCCCCGGGGTAGCAGTCTTTTCCTGCCATGATCATCAGTTTGTACAGACCACGGCTAACAGGATTATGGAAATCCTTCCTGATGGAACATTAGTTGATAAGATCACAACTTATGACGAGTATCTGGAAAGTGATGAGATGGCCAGAAAGCGTACGGTTTATACAAAGCAGGTTGAGGAAGATGATAATTAACGATGAATATTGTAGATTTACACACTCATTCCAATAAATCCGATGGAAGTTTATCCCCTGCCGAGCTGGTTCATCTTGCGGCTAAGAAGGGACTTTCAGCAATTGCCCTGACGGATCACGATACCACGGACGGTATTGACGAGGCTATGGCTGTCGCTGCAGAAGAAAACATAGAACTAATTCCGGGAATTGAATTTTCTACGGAATATGAGGGAAGAGACATTCATATCGTAGGGCTTTACATTGATCATAACAGCGAATATTTTAAAAGACGCCTTGTTAATTTTGTTAACGGGCGTCTTATCCGGAACCGGGAAATGTGCCGCCGACTGACGGAGCATGGAATGCCTGTGACTTATGAAGAGCTGATCGCGGAGTTTCCGGACAGTGTCATCACCCGGTCCCATTTTGCAAGGTATTTACTGAACCATGGATATACAAAGAGTCTGAAGGAAGCATTTGACCGGTACATTGGAGACAGAGGTCCCTGTTTTGTTCCGCGGAAAAAGATTACGCCTATGCGGGCTGTGGAGATTATCTTAAAGGCGGGAGGCTTTCCGGTGCTGGCGCATCCGATTCTTTATGGTATGAGCGCAGCACGGCTGGATCAGCTTGTGGCACGACTTAAAAAGATGGGACTTCAGGGGATTGAGGCAGTTTACAGTACCTATGCGGCTTCCGATGAGAGAGACATGCGCCGGCTTGCTGAGAAATATGATCTTTGTATCAGCGGAGGCTCGGACTTTCATGGAAAGGCAAAGCCGGGACTGGAGCTTGCCACAGGATATGGAAAGCTGTTTATACCGGAGGAGCTTCTGAATCGGATCAAAGAAAGAAGAAAATGGATGCAGGAGAATCCGGAGCAGCTTCGGCACGAAAAAATTCTGTTTACGGATTTGGACGGCACCCTGCTTGACGGCGAAAAGAAGATTAGTGATTACACTTGGAACGTGTTGAAGAGCTGGACGGAGGCGGGGCACAAGCTGGTACTTTGTTCCGGAAGAGATATTAACAGCGTGGGGAGCGTAAAAGATTATCTGGGGCTTGATTTTAAGGGAGTGTATCTGATTGGCTATAACGGCGGTCAGATCTACGACTGTGAAGAGAAGAAAACTTTATATAAGATTACTCTTTCTGTGGAACAGATCAGGCATATTTCTGAGAACGCCAAACAGCTTGGCATTCATTGTCATACGTATACGGATACCCATATCGTATCCCCCAGAGATAGTGAGGCATTTCGTTACTATCGCAGAGTGATCAAAACACCCGTTATTTATAGTGAAGATGTGACGGCGGTCATGACGGATGGCGCGTGCAAGTGTATTGCTGTGGAAGTGGAGGATCATGACAGGCTGGAGAAGCTTCGCCTGACACTTCTTCCCTGGGCAGAAGAAGAGGGCGTATCCATGCTTTATTCCAACCCCAATTATCTGGAGTTCTTTCCTTCCGTTTCTGGAAAAGGAGCATCAGTGCGCAAGCTCTGCGAGCTGCTTAATATTGATCTTTGTTTCAGCGTGGCAGCAGGAGATGAGCAGAATGACCTCTCCATGATCGAGACAGCAGGAATGGGAATCGCTATGGTAAATGGAATCGACGAGGTCAAAATGGCAGCAACCGTAATCACCATGGATGACAACAACCATGACGGGCTGGCAAAGGCATTGGTGGATCTGATTTAGTCTGGAATTACAAATAAGCGCAGCAGTTCAGCCATGCCCATTCATAAGTCACCAGAATATACACTTTGCTGATTCAATAGTGAATTGGCTGGTGACTTATTTCATGTCGGGCATCCGCCCTATAGAATTAATTATACAATTTACCCTTAGTGAGCAAGCTCCCACGTGCAAATTGTATAATTAATTCTGCATGGCTGAATTGAAACAAATAATCAAATAAATTAAAAATTTTGCTTGCATTATTCGGAAACATATAATAAAATAAACAAGTGCGATGCAGAAAGCATCACAATAACAAACGGCTCGTTGGTCAAGCGGTTAAGACGCCGCCCTCTCACGGCGGAAACAGGGGTTCGATTCCCCTACGAGCTGCGACTGTTTATAACAGCCCAACCCTGAAGAAACGCTGGAATGTCGAAAACTGACATGAAAAGCGTTTTTTTATTTGCGCGGGAGGCATAAGCCAAGCTGGAATGCTTGCATTCCAATTTGGCGCCGCCCGCGAACGTGAGAAACTCGCAAAGCGTGTTTCTCATCGTTTGTCTTATGAAAAAGCAGTTTCAATTTTAGATTCCTATCATTGTGCGGTTGTTTCATAAGAGAATTGATGATAGAATGAATTATCAAAACGGAAAACGCAAAGAGCGTACAGGGGGAAGAAAATGAAACTGAATTATAAGAGAACCTTTTTTATTGGATTGGCTTTTTTGTCCATATCGGCATTTTGGCAGATGTATGACAATATTATTCCGCTCATGTTGCAGAATACCTTTGGACTTGGAGAAACACTGACCGGGGCGCTGATGGCGGCGGATAACGTACTGGCATTGTTTCTGCTTCCGATTTTTGGGGCGTTGTCTGATAAGGTGGAGACAGGCTTTGGAAAGCGAATGCCCTTTATTGTAGGTGGAACGGTACTTGCAGTGATTCTGATGCTGATTCTGCCGGCAGCGGATAAAAGTGTGAATCTTGTTTTGTTTATCGGCGCTTTATTTGCATTACTGGTTTCTATGGGATTGTATCGGTCACCTGCGGTAGCGCTGATGCCGGATTTGACACCTAATAAACTCAGAAGTAAAGGAAATGCGGTGATCAATTTGATGGGTGCAGTAGGCGGTGTCTATACCCTGATTATGATCAAGCTGCTTGTTGGAAAGGGAGACCGTCCGGATTACACACCGCTTTTTGTCAGTGTTGCGGCGCTGATGGCAATTGCTGTGGGGATCTTGGTGATAACCATCAATGAAAAGAAGGTAAAAGAGAAGGTTGCGGCAGAGGTTCGGGAATACGAAGAGAAGGAAGGCGTTATGACCATGAACGAGGATGTGGAGGAGCAGGCTGACGAAAGCGGAAAGCATGCTATGCCTCCAGAGGTGAAACGGAGTATGATCTTTTTACTAGCCTCTATTTTCTTTTGGTTTATGGCGTATAATGCAGTGACCACCGCTTTTTCCAGGTATACCAAGGTGGTATGGCATTTAGAGGGCGGAGGCTTTGCTGACTGTCTGATGGTGGCTACCGTTGCGGCGATCATCAGTTATATTCCCATTGGAAATATTGCAAGCAAGGTGGGCAGGAAAAAGACCATCATGGGAGGCGTTGTGCTGATGAGCCTATGCTATTTTGCAGCTATTTTTGCAGGAGCATACCACCCGGTAATCAATATTGCATTTGCTCTGATCGGTATCGCATGGGCGGCAATCAATGTAAATTCTTATCCCATGATCGTTGAGATGAGTAAAGGGTGCGACATCGGAAAATTTACGGGAACCTATTATACTTTTTCTATGACGGCACAGATCTTTACGCCGGTGTTGTCAGGATTTTTGCTGGAAAAAGTGTCTTATAGAACGTTGTTTCCATACGCGGTGGTATTTTCTGTTCTTGCCTTTCTGACTATGACACAAGTGCATCACGGAGATGCCAGACCGGATAAAAAGAAAAGCATTCTTGAAAACTTTGATGTAGATGATTAATAATGACAAATACCAAAGAAATATTTTGAAGACAGGTGACGAAATCAAATGATAGCTATAAAGATTATACTTATTGTTTTGGCAGTGCTTATTGTGCTGTATTTACTGGCAATTATGCCAAGGCTTGGACATAAAAAGGACAAGGAAGCTCTTATGCATGTGCATTATGCACACCGGGGGCTGCATGATAACAGTACGGATGCACCGGAAAATTCCATGAAGGCTTTTCGGAAAGCGGTAAAGGCTGGCTATGGAATTGAACTGGACGTTCAGCTCAGCAAGGACAGGGTTCCGGTAGTTTTTCATGATTTTACTTTGGAGAGGGCCTGTGGCAAAGAAGGAAAGGTTTACGATTACACATGGGATGAACTGAAGACGTTTAAACTGTTTGACAGTGAAGAGACGATCCCAAGGTTTGAAGATGTGCTGGCTCTTGTAAAAGGAAAGGTGCCTCTTATCGTGGAACTGAAAGTGGAGTGGATGGAGATTTATGTCTGTACGGCAGCAGATAAACTTTTGCGCAACTACAAAGGAACATATTGTATTGAGTCCTTTAATCCGCTGGCGCTGTTATGGTACAGAAGATACCACAATAATGTGATCCGCGGGCAGCTTTCGGATGGTTTTTTGAAGTCGGGAGAGTTTCACGGCGTCTTATATGTTATCCTGCAGAATCTGCTGCTGAATTGGATGACAAAACCGGATTTTATTGCATATAATCATAAATATGCGGACAACCTTTCAAGGAAGATCTGTCACGGGTTATACAGAAACCTTGCGGTGGCATGGACGATCAAAAGCAGGCAGGAGCTGGAACAGGCAGCCGGCCGGTTTGATTTGTTCATTTTTGACTCTTTTATTCCGCCCAAAAAGGTTTGAGAATTTATGATAAAAAATATCCAGAAAATTCTAATTTCTAGTGCACAATAAACAACAATATGTTATAATGCATATGTGGGTCAGTCTATGGCTCGTCCCGTAATAGGGAAAGAAAGCAGGAAACGTGAAATTATATACCGTGGACAGGCTGTTCGCGGTATATTAGTTGTCCGGCAAAGAGAAAAGAAAAGGGAGAAGATGTATGGCAAAATGGGTTTATTCTTTTGAAGAAGGCAACGCTGACATGAGAAATCTTCTGGGAGGCAAAGGCGCCAACCTGGCAGAAATGACAAACCTCGGACTGCCGATCCCGCAGGGATTTACGGTAACCACGGAGGCATGTACGGATTATTACACGCAGGGCAGACAGATTTCGGAAGAGATTCAGGAACAGATTTTTACAGCGCTGTCTCAGTTGGAAGCAAAGCAGGGAAAGAAGTTCGGAGATACAGAGAATCCGCTTCTGGTTTCAGTCCGTTCCGGAGCAAGAGCATCCATGCCGGGAATGATGGATACGATCTTAAATCTCGGACTTACGGATGTTGCAGTAGAAGGATTTGCGGCAAAGACAGGTAATCCGAGATTTGCATATGATTCCTACCGCAGATTTATCCAGATGTTTTCCGATGTCGTTATGGAAATTCCCAAATCATATTTTGAGAGAATTCTGGACGAGATCAAGGAAGCAAAGGGTGTTAAGTTTGATACCGATCTGACAGCTGAAGACATGAAAGAGGTTATTGTCAGATTCAAGGCAGTATATAAGGATAAGATGGGAGCAGACTTCCCGCAGGATCCCAAGGTACAGTTGATGGAAGCTGTCAAGGCAGTGTTCCGTTCCTGGGATAATGAGAGAGCTATCGTATACAGAAGAATGAATGATATTCCCAGTGACTGGGGTACCGCTGTCAATGTACAGGCTATGGTATTCGGAAACATGGGAAATACCTCCGGTACCGGTGTTGCATTTACCCGTAATCCGTCTACCGGTGCAAAGGGCATTTACGGTGAGTATCTGATCAATGCACAGGGCGAAGACGTTGTTGCAGGTATCAGAACACCTCAGCCGATCACCAGGCTGGAAGAGGATCTTCCAGAATGTTACAAGAAGTTCATGGAGATTGCCAATAAACTGGAAGAGCATTACCGCGATATGCAGGATATGGAGTTCACGATTGAAGATGGCAAGCTGTTCTTCCTTCAGACCAGAAATGGTAAGCGTACTGCTCAGGCAGCACTGCAGATTGCCTGTGACCTGGTAGACGAAGGCAAGATCACAGAGGAGGAGGCAGTGCTTCGTATTGAAGCGAAATCCCTGGATCAGCTTCTTCATCCGACCTTTGATCCGGAAGCATTAAAGAGCGGAACCGTGATCGGACAAGCACTTCCCGCATCACCCGGCGCAGCAGCAGGAAAGGTATACTTCACTGCACTGGAAGCTAAGGAAGCACATGAAAAGGGTGAAAGAGTTATTCTGGTTCGTCTCGAGACTTCACCGGAAGATATCGAAGGAATGCATGCGGCAGAAGGTATTCTTACTGTAAGAGGTGGTATGACCTCTCATGCAGCAGTAGTGGCGAGAGGCATGGGTACCTGCTGTGTATCCGGATGCGGTGATATCTCAATTAATGAAGAAGATAAAGTGTTCAGCTTAGGCGGACATGTTTACCGCGAAGGCGATTATATTTCACTGGATGGTTCTACTGGTAAGATTTATGACGGCGATATCAAGACTCAGGAAGCTTCCATCAGTGGAAACTTTGGAAGAATCATGGGCTGGGCAGATGCAGCTCGTAAACTGAAAGTAAGAACCAATGCGGATACACCCGCAGACGCAGCAAATGCACTTAAGTATGGTGCAGAGGGAATTGGTCTCTGCCGTACAGAGCATATGTTCTTTGATCCTGACCGTATTCCTAAGATTCGTCAGATGATCCTTTCCAGAACTGTTCAGGAAAGAGAAAAAGCATTAAATGAATTGATTCCTTATCAGAAGGGTGATTTTAAAGCACTTTACGAGGTTATGGAAGGAAGACCGGTTACCATTCGTTTCTTGGATCCTCCGCTCCATGAGTTTGTTCCCACCGATCAGGGCGATATCGATGATCTGGCAGTTAAGATGATGATGACCGCAGAGGAAGTTCAGGAAGTTTGTGATTCCCTGCATGAATTCAATCCTATGATGGGACACAGGGGATGCCGTCTTGCAGTAACTTATCCTGAAATTGCAAGAATGCAGACCAGAGCCGTGATGGAAGCAGCTATCGAAGTAAAAGCAGAAAAAGGCTTTGATGTTGTTCCTGAGATCATGATCCCGCTTGTTGGTGAAAAGAAAGAATTAAAATATGTTAAGGATGTTGTAGTAGAGACTGCAGAACTGGTGAAGAAAGAAAAGAATTCCGATATTCAGTACCATATCGGAACCATGATCGAGATCCCCAGAGCAGCACTGCTTGCAGATGAGATTGCAGAGGAGGCAGAATTCTTCTCCTTCGGAACCAACGATCTGACACAGATGACCTTTGGATTCTCCAGAGACGATGCAGGAAAGTTCCTTGGTGATTACTACAAGAAGAAAATTTACGAGTCCGATCCTTTTGCAAGACTGGATCAGAGCGGCGTAGGTCAGCTGGTTCAGATGGCAGCCGAAAAGGGTAGAAAGACCAGACCGGAAATCAAGCTGGGTATCTGTGGCGAGCACGGCGGAGATCCTTCTTCCGTAGAGTTCTGCCATAAGGTTGGACTTACCTATGTTTCTTGTTCACCGTTCCGTGTGCCGATTGCAAGGCTTGCAGCAGCGCAGGCAGCCATTTCCGAGAAGAAATGAGCCATGCGAGAACTGTCGAAGACAGTTTGCGGAATGGAGGTCAGCATGGCGAGGTGCAGAAACGATTTGACGAAAGTATAAGAAAATTAGAGGGGTTCACCGGAGTAGTTGGTGAACCCCTTTTTTGGGCATTTTTGGATATCGCTGATAACGTGGTAATTGGGGATAGGTGGAAAATAATTCAGTGATATCATTGATTGCACTGACAGCAAGGATATTAAAAACGATTGCGGAGATACTTAGGTCTCATCAGGGCTTTTGAGAGAAATTCTTGCTGAAAAAGCAGATACTAACTCTTTTTCTAAGTCAGAGCAGGGATTCTTCTGTTCTGCCCGTGAGCAAACACTATGAATGGCGCAAAATGATTGAAATTTTCTTATTTTTCAAAGGAAAGCATTGTTCATATATGTTTGCACAGCGCAAAACATTATAGTGCAGAAATCATTTATCTAATTGACAATGTTTGCACTTGCACATATAATAGAACCAAAATAAAGCTAGGAGTGATATCAAATATGGCCACTACAAATATTAATGTTCGTGTTGATTCTGCATTAAAACAGGAAGCAGAAAATCTTTTTAATGATCTTGGATTAAATATGTCTTCTGCAATTAATATGTTTCTGCGTTCTGCCATTAACCACAATGGCATACCGTTTGAAATTAAACGTCTTACGCCAAATGCGGAAACACGGGCTGCGTTGGATGAATATGAGGAAATGAAAAAGAATCCCGGTAATTATAAGCGCTATGAATCATTTGACGAAGTTTTAGACGAGGTATTTGCCGATGCTTAAAATTGTTCCATCCAATCAGTTTAAAAGGGATTTGAAACTTGCAAGAAAACGTGGATGCAAAATGGAGCATTTGCGGGACGTTGTTAATGCATTAGCAAATGAGCAAAAGCTGGATGAAAAATACCGTGACCACAGATTAGCGGGTAATTATAACGGATTTCGGGAATGTCATGTTGAACCGGATTGGCTTCTTGTTTACCGCATCAATCAAGATGCTCTTGAATTATTCTTATTCCGTACAGGAACACATTCTGATTTGTTTTAACATGTACCGTTTAGCCTGAAGTGTCGATACAATTAGAGTAAAAATCAAGGAAGGGAGGCAGGAACATGCGGGTATTACTGGTGGAAGATAACGAAGCCCTGGCAAGAGGTCTTATCTATGCGCTGAAGGGCGAGGGCTATGCGGTGCTCCACGCTGCGAGTGTGCGGGAAGCGCG
>VIDN01011574.1_pt1 | contig 11960 bp, 16 predicted proteins | sample 5025121 | NCBI WGS metagenome assembly VIDN01 (sample SAMN11852952, study PRJNA449069) | gut metagenome | isolation source: stool from female vole | host: Microtus ochrogaster | place: USA:Florida | collected 2017 | reverse complement strand
CTCTCTGTGGCTGGCTACAACGATATCCGCGAAGGCGACCTCATCGAGGGCTACGAAGAAGTGGAAGTTAAGAAGAAGTTATGAAATATTATCTGAACCTCGGGAGCAATCTTGGCAATAGGTTGCTCCATCTCACTCGCGCCATGAAGGCTATCGGTGAGGAGTTCGGACCATATGAGGCAAGCCATAAGGTGGAGTCGGACCCTTGGGGGTTCAACTCCACCAATCGTTTTGTCAATATTGGGCTGACGATTGAGAGCGATGAGGAGCCGGAGAAAGTGCTCCGCAAACTTCAAGCTATCGAAAAGGGTATTTCCCCACGTGGACATCGGCGTTGGGATGGGTCTTACAACGATCGCGAGATTGATATCGACATTATGGCCTCCGATGGAGAGCCATATGACTCTCAATCTCTCCATATTCCCCATCCTCATCTGCCGAAGCGTGAGTTTTTCCTCAAGCCATTGGCGGAACTCGCTCCTGAATGGCGACACCCTAAATCAGGTCTCTCAGCCTCTGAAATGCTCGAAAAGTTATGAATATTCTAATTAAAAACGGTTGCGTAGGGCTTAAAGGCGACGACTTTGCCACTTCTGAGCAGGAAGCGGAATGGGTGGAACTCCGCGACTCTTGGCGACGTCTTGGCGACGAGAAATGGCAACAGGCAGCCCGCGCCCAGGAACTCCAGAATTTCCATCGTGCCCATAAATTCTGTGGCTATTGTGGAGGACAAATGGCTCCCTCCACTGAAATATCAGTGAAGTGTGAGGCTTGCGGCCGTGAGATTTGGCCGCAACTTTCGCCGGCTATGGTGGTGCTCGTCACCCGTAATGGCGGAGAGGAAGCGCTCCTCGTGCATGCAGCAAATTTCAAGCATGCTGATGTGCATGCTCTCGTAGCAGGGTTTGTAGAGACTGGAGAGTCACTCGAGCAGTGTGTGGCTCGCGAGGTAAAAGAAGAGACCTCTATCGACGTAAAGAATATCAAGTATGTTGGGAGCCAAAGTTGGCCCTTTCCTGGGCAAATGATGGTAGGATTCACAGCGGAATATGAAAGTGGCGATATCCGCCTCTCTGACGGCGAACTGACTTCTGCCGGATGGTTCACACGCGAGAATCATCCTCCCCTCCCCTCACCACCATCATTATCACGACATATCATCGACCTCTGGATAGAAGGGAAGCTCTGAAAAGAGCCTCCCTTCATTTCTTATCTCTAAACACTTCTTAATTTCTGTGTGCCTTCTGTCGATTCTGTGCTGAAAGATCAGCGCCTTGCCTAAAAGGCTGCGTAGCCAATAATATAAATTCTGTGAAAATCTGCCAGTTCCGCGCTGACTTAAAGATCTGCGCCTAACCTCTAAGTTCGAGTGCATTTGGTAACTTTTACCTAAAATCCCTTAAAGTAATTTCCTCTTATGATGAGGTCCGAGAGTCGGTAAGCTTTCTGGACCGTATCCAAGGTCTCTTTCGATGGAGTGCCATACACATTTCCATAGGAATCCACAGTACCATCTACACTTGGGTCGAAAGCAGAAGGCGCAAGCCCACGATAACCAATGTCGCTTCCAAGAATATCTAATGTCGCGGGAAAGAGATTGACTTGTCCTATCGTCCGCGAGATTCTCTCCGTTCTCCCACTATTGACAGCCATATAGAAAGCACGGACATCCCCATCTTCAGAGGCTATGCTCTGATGATGGTCGGATGCTATGATGACAAGGGTATTTTCTGGGAGCATACTGATAAATTCCCCAATGTAGCGGTCGGTGTTGTGGCACATGTTGACATAGTCTTTCTCTTGCTGCGTCATCCCTTCTGCATTCTTCAGCTGCTCAGGCAGCGGCCATGCCTCCTCTTTAAATGGAATATGCATCGAGATTGTCATTAGGGTCATGAAGAATGGTTGCTTAGCATCCTTCACCATTGACATGGCTTGGAGAAACATCGCGCCATCCCTGCCAAACTGTTCCGTTGGATATTCCGGACGATCCTTTATGGCGAGGGGCTCTCCCAGCCCGAAATTTCGCAAAGTGTTTCCTTCATTCCAACACACTCCTTCGTCGGCAAGAAGGAGATATTTGTTGTGATGCGGCAATGCTTCTGCCAATGATGGAAACTTATTGTTGGAGCCATAAGTGATGGAATATGCTATCTTGTCTGGAGGGAGAAGGCCCGTCATGAGCAGCAGATGCCCATCCGAACTGCTTGATGCCTTTATCTGGCTGACAACGTTGTCCATGACTACCGTACCCTCCATTCTTGAAAGGGAATCAAGAGCGGGCATCACGGCCCAATTCCCTATCTTCTTCCCTACCATATCGGCATTGAGCGACTCCACTATTATGAAGACCACATTAAGGGAATCTAATCTTGAAGTATTTAGCGTTGGCTCTTTGGCATGATTTTCATAAACTGCCAAAAAGTCAGTGATTTCTTTATTTTCTTCTTCTGTCAGATTCACTGAGCTTGTCATTACTCCCACTGCATCTACTGCAAACCTGCCGGTGTAGTAAGCAGGACCATTGTAAAGGTAAAGTTGCTTCTGGCCGGTATATCCTCCTATGAATTGGTCAGCAAGTCCCTCTTTCAAACTCCTCTCCGCAATAGCATTGCGCCATGCATAAGTAGTCTTGAAATAAGAAGCCTGACCTGCCACGCCTACGAGCAAAGAACCGGCAAAAAGACTCCACCGGATTGCCGGACGCAGCTGACTGGATTTGGATGGCTCAAGAAGCCAGAGGGCGATTGATGCCACGCAAGGTGGAATAAAGAAGAAAATATCCTCTTTGCGTAGTAAAGCCATCCCATATTCCATCAGGTTGCCATCCACATTGCCACCCATTGTCACAGCAGCGGGTGGGATGAGATCGCCCCAAAAGCGGAAATAAGCAAGATTGCAGACACTCCATATCGCGATGGCCCAGACTGGGATAAGGGCGGTCCAACGCCAGCGTGGACGCAGCAACCAATAAGGAGATAGAACCAGAGCCACATCCCCCACTGCCTTAATGATAGTGCCCAGCGTGCTGACATACTCGATATCCAGTGCACTCTTCATGAGGCACCACTCCGCAAGCATACAAATATAGACGATAGTCCAATAAATTATCCCGTTCATGTCCCGCCAATTAAAAACAAAAGGTCTAACTCCCTGAGTTAGACCTAAATCCTTGAATCTTGTCGGGGTGAGGCGAGGAATCCGACGTGTTTTTAGGGTCTAACTCTGGCTGATTCTCAGTTGTTTATATTATTTTTTCTCAGGTTCGGGGCTCGAATCTGGCACAAGCTTTATGCCCGAAGCGGCCATCAGGATCTGGATGGTGCGTTCCTTTTCCTCGATTAGTTTGTTTTTCTCTTCGATTAATGCCTTAAGTTTTTCTGTTTCACTGGAATTGTGGTTTATGTGGACGGCCGCAGAACCTATTCCGGTGTTAGCTTTGATGTCCGAATAATGCGCTATGTGTCCGTCCTGTCCGTATTCGTAGAATGTCATGGGATGTAATCCAGTGGCGACACATAGCTTCTCGAGAAGTGTGGCATCCAGGGTCTCTTTGTGGAATATCGTAGAGAGGTAGTTGTAGGTAATACCCACTTTCTCAGCGATTTTCGTCTTCGCTAATTTCTTTTCCTCTATGTATTCCTTGAGGATAGGTCCTATTGGTCTCATTATATGTTATAGTTAAATAATGTTAATTGTCACTATTATTTATTCGCGATATGATTAAATATTTAATAATATTTTATAATTTTGTGTATAAAATTAGCTATAATAATAAAGAAATCCAAATTTATGACTATAAATCAAGCTCTGATTCAGTACTTAAATTTGCTCCCGATTCCAGAAAAGAGAGATCTTCTATGCAAAATGTCTCTTCAGCTCGATGTAACGCCTGCAATAATTAGCAATTGGAGATCTTCCATTACTCCGATCAAATCAATTTACATTCCCGAAATTATAAAAATAATCGGGAAAGACATCTTTGCTAATGTCACAGATTGATAAAATTACCACAATTATGGTATTTTCAAATTGTGAATTCTTTACATTCGAGGATGAAGTGTGGGTCCGCATGGCGGATGGCTCTACCTCGAAGATGACGGAGGGGGATGTGGATCTCGTCAGAGCTGTCGACGATATGATATCCACATTCTACCCCGAGGCCTATAAAATGCTAAAAGAAATGTATCAGGCATCATCAGCAAATATCTTGTATTATCGGTTTCGCATAGTGTCCCGGTTCATCCGCTGCAACCTGTCGAATCTTGACCATGTGCCAGATATCACAGCCGACCGCGTGTTTGCGCTGGAGTCTGTGCCGTGTCCCCTACGAGGCGAGTGCCGGTATGACGGGATTGTATGTCGGCCGTCTTTTGACCACACCCTGTCTCCATCCGAACTTCGCGTCATGGAGCTCCTGTATCAAGGATCTTCCGAGAGTGATATCGCAGGCACATTGTGCCTGTCAATACTGACCGTGCGCACCCATATCCGCAATGCCCTCCGCCGTCTGGACCTTCACTCCAGGGCTGATTTCATGCGATATGCCGCACAAAATAAGATGTTCGATGGGAAGGTACAGTGAAAAGACGATAAGGGATGTCAACGAGAAGGCGGATATTCGGGAGATAATCCCCGGAGCTGACCCTGCGAAACCAAAACAAAATATCGATTGCCCCTTCTGCGGGGCGAAGAAAAAATTTGGCATCACCCATAATTCCCGCTATAATTCGGCAAAGTGCTTCGTCTGCAAGGAGGGTTTTGCCAACCCAATATCCGCGTGGATGCACCGTCAAGGATACGACAAGGATAAGTATCCACAGGCAATCGAGGAAGTGGCCAAGATGGCAGGGATGACCATCCAGACGGAGGAAGAGATACAAGAGGGGAATATCCGGAATGCCGGCGACCGCATGAAGGATTCTTTCTGCTCAAAGCAGCTGGAGGAGTCGGGGCTGAAAGTAAAGGATGTGATGGCGACTGTCACAGACGGCAAACACGAGTCGCTTGAGTCTCCATTCCAACCAGGCACATTCGGTCCCGGCTTTACGCTCGACCCAAAGGGCTCTGATATGCTCATCCGCTATTATGATCTCCATGGTCGCCCTGTCAAGTATACTGCCAAGGGAAGTTCGACTCCGAAGGTCTATGCCCGTGTAAGATTCTACAACCCGGATCTGCACATGGTAGGCGGGAAGCCTATGAAATACCAGACTCCCACAGGAGCCCAATCTCGTGCGTATATCCCGCAATATATCCGTGACAAATTCCAGAAGAAAGAACCAATCGAGACGCTATTCCTTCAGGAAGGAGAAAAGAAAGCTGAAAAGGCTTGTAAGCACGGTATGCCATCGATTGGCATCCAAGGCATCAACAATATCGGCACTATCGACGGAGGGCTCCTTCAGGATATCCAGGATGTCATCAAGACATGTCAGGTGCAGAATGTGGTGCTGATGATGGATTCTGACTGGGATGACCTTCACCGCAATATCACGGTCGGCGACCGCGTCGACAAACGCCCGGCTTCTTTTGTGGCTGCAGTGATCAAGTTCAACCAGTTCATGAAGTCGCTGCGCAACATCAAGATCGAAGTGGATGCATGGTGGGGTCATGTCAACAAGGAGAATACCTTCTGCGACAAAGGTATCGACGACCTGCTATGCAATACCCTCAAGACTCGCGAGTCTGATCTGATGGCGGATGCCATCAAGGCGATGAATTCCACCAACGGCGCGGGGGAATATGTCTCTATCCGCAAGATCTCCACACTCACTGACATGAAGATCCGCGACATGTGGAGTCTCAACGATCACCAGGCTTTCTTCGACCGCCATCAGAAGCAGCTCTCGGATCTGTCTTCATTCCGCATCGGAGGAGTGCGCTACAAAGTGGAAGAAGGCAAGATAATAGCCCTCTCACGCTATTCTTCAGACGTAGATATCTTTTCTATAACGGTCAATGAAAAAGGGGCTAAGAAAGTCTCTCTGAACTATCTGGAGACGATGCAGTTTCTCGGTGCATCCGGTTTCCACCGAATGCTCGATGCCGAAATCAGCACCTCCAGTTACGAGATCGTGCAGATTGACGATGGAATAGTCGACCGGGTGCCATCCTTCCGTGTGCGCGACTTTGTGCGCCAATACATACTTTCCAACACCAAGGACTCCCTTGTGCATGAGTTCTTTTATTCAAAGCTCGATGTGCTTCTCCCTGATAAGAAGTTGGAGGGTCTGCCGATTATCGTCGACGAGTTTTCCAATGTCGAACCATTCCTGCAGCGTACCTACTACAACAATGGTCAGGTGGAGATCACTGCATCATCAATCACTCCAGGAAAGGCGATCAACAATGTCTGGCGGTCGCGTATTGTGCCACGCAATTTCCAGAGAGTGCCTATCATCGAGGAAATTTCCAAGGTTGGCAATTGCTATACCATCCGTCTGTCTGAAGCTGCAAAACGCTGTGAATTCCTCACATACCTACGCAACACATCAAACAATTATTTCCCGCACAACGCACCTCGCGATGTGACTGAGGATGAATATTGGGAATGGAACCAACATATAGTGAATAAAATCACTGCCATCGGATATCTGCTGTCCGAATGGAAACCGTCTGCAGAAAGAAAGGCTGTGGTGGTCCAGGATCACATAATGTCTGAAGTCGGGCAAAGCAATGGAGGAGCCGGAAAATCGCTTGTCGGCAATGCTCTGTCGCATGTCATTCCACAAGTCACGATTGCTGGCTCAATGTTTAAGAAAGATGATCAATTTGCATTTTCTTCTGTCAACAAGACTACCCGGAATATCTTCATCGACGATATCAAGGCAAATTTTGATTTCAAGCATATTTATCCCCTGATCACAGGCGATATGGAGATAAACCCAAAAGGGAAAGACCGATATGTCATCAAGGTCAACCAGTCGCCCAAGGTGCTTATTACTACAAACCACACGATAAACGGAGCTACGGAAGGATCTACTCGTCGCAGGATTATCTACATGGAATATTCCAACTGGTATAATCCTGACCACACTCCGGCGCATGACTTCAATCACATGCTTTTCGATGATTGGGATGCGGAGCAATGGAATCTTTTTGACAACCTCATGGCGGAATGCGTGATGTTTTATCTGCGCTCCTATGAGCAGCATTGGGTGGATCAGGGAGTCGGAGTAGTTCCGCCCCCTATGAAGCAGATTGAGCTGCGCACCTTGAGGCAGGAAATGTCGGAGACTTTCCTGCAGTGGGCTGAAGAATATTATGACCCATCCGGAACTCATCTCAATGAGCGGGAGCTGCGCAACAATGTATTCGCTTCCTTCCTCGAGTTTGCCGGCACGTCCGGACACGGAGTCACGCGATCCAATATTCTCAAGCGCATCCAAGCCTTCTGCAAGTTCAAGGGTTATGATCTCAATATCAACAAACCGAACGGAAAAGGCAAATTCTATATCGAATGGAAGAAGACCAATCCCGATGACTCCTTCATCGGGATCAACGACAAATCCGGAGGCAAGGAATATTTCACTGTCTATTCGGCTGAGAAAGCTCCTACTACGACTTCAATACGACCATTTTAGCAAATATGAATAATAACCAAATACCATTTATCTACACTATGACCGACAACAAATATGAAAGCCTCAAGGTGCGCGACTTTGATGATGCGCCCGACCTGAGCTCTGAGAAGGAGCACCCGCTGTCGAAGCATCCGGCGGAGCAGGTCACAATACTCATTGCAGCTGACTGTGGCCGTTGGGCCTGGGGATATCGCGTCTGCTGGGCTAACGGACAAACGTCTTACTGCAATCCGACATTCCGGAATGGAGTGTTCGCTAAGGAACGCGAAGCGATACTCTACGGCATCGGATACATGCTCTCCTACGCTGAGTATTTCGAGCTGGAGACAGTCGAGAACATCAAGGCAGCCGAACGCCGCCACAACAAGACAACCCTCCCACTCTTCGACGAGCCATGAACATCGACAGGAAAATAGAAAAACGCCTGAAGGAAATGTTCCCGGGCGTGATATTGGATAATGATATCGAAGAGATGCTCCATATCAGGACAGAAAATTGGCAGATCACATCCGATGATTTTTGCGCCCTTCTGCAAATGGATCTGGAGGTGGATCATATCTACACAGAAGGAAACGGTTTCATATCATTAGTAATGACTAAAGAATCAACTAAAAAAGTAACAAGAAAATAAGACTATGAGTTATTTTAATCACGAGACTTTCGGGGCTGGCCACATGCCGCCATTCGAGACTATCTTCGACATCAAACAGAAACAGAATACACTTAGGTACACGCTATCCGAAACCATCGAAGACGTGGAATATGTGGAAATCACAGACGAGCAGCCTAAGGCTAAGGAAGCTCTGAAATGGGATAAGACTGCAAGGAAAAAAGAAATCTGGGATGAGGCGATGAAGGAGTTTTCTGAAATGGGTATTAATAGCTCCATTATGAAAATAAGTCATGCTATACTTTTTGAATTTGGTGCTGATTGGTCTGATCAAAACCCTGTATCACATTTCGAGGATAAATTCAGACGGGGTGAGGCTTTCAGTGAAGCAGCAGACAAAAAGCTGGAGGAATACAAAAAACTGGCCGAAAAGGAAAGACTCCAGTGGCACTCTCATTTAGATCTAATCATTCTCATGACTGCCTCATTTGGCTTTCAGTGGGCTACGGAGAACCCTCCAAAATACTATTGAGACATGATGATGAGTCCTGAGGAATTTGCCGTTCACGGAGTGAGCGAGCTGAAGAATGAAGTGAGATCGCTCAAGGAGGCCATATCTCAAATCAATTCTAAAATAGCCTCTATGGAAAGGCATATCTACCATTTAAATCAAAGACACAGTAAGTGAAAGATATCAATATTTATAATGAACAGATGGCTCAGGCTATCGAGGATAAACTCTGGTTTACCCGGTTTCTTGACATGCCAACCTTCAGGAACAGCGTTGTCTATGATTTTGGGTGTGCCGATGGTAATCTTATCCGCCATCTTGCCCCAAGATACCCGGATATCCCGTTTGTCGGAATAGACGATTCATCTGAAATGATCAGTCTCGCGAGACAGAATCAAATTTTTGCTAATGAATTTTACGTTGAAACATCAAGGTTCAGCCGTCTCCATTCATCGGATAAGACGAGGATTGTCATCATGTCTTCAGTAATTCATGAAGTCATGAATTACTCTGAAGAACCTTGTACCCAAATTGGGACTTTCTTAAATAAAGTCAGACCGGACTATATCTTCTTTAGAGATATGGTTCCTGATGAATCTATTTATAGAAATACATCGGAAGAAGATTTTGAGAAAGTTGTCTATAAAGATTGGGATACCCTCGATAGGAAAGTCAAATATGCCGAACAGCTTTTTGATATCGAATATAATTCTGGATCATTGAAAAGGCAAAACCATCTGGTTCATTTTCTTCTCAAATATCGATATCTTGAAAACTGGTCTCGTGAAGTCAATGAGAACTATTTCCCATTTGATTATGATCATCTTCTTAAATTTTTCTGGAAATATTTCAAGATGAAGCCAATATATTCCAAGAGATATATCCTGCCATTCATCAAGGAAAATGTCAAAGAAACTTTCGATATCGATCTCCGGGACAAAACCCACGTGAATATAATATTCAAACCCTTCCACAACCATTTAAACCAATAATAAAATATGAAAGCGACAGCAACACAATCGCCGATAACAGTGACAATTGAATTGGCCGACGACTACTTAGAAGGATTAGATCCGGGATTCTTCACGGAAGAAAATTTTATAGAAGGTGATCAGCTCGAGGACCTGGTTGATAAACTGGCAAAAACATATATTTGGTTAAAAGGCCAAGCTATGGCAATCTCGGAGTCAAAAAGAAAACAAAATAAATAATAAAATCATGGAAAAAGAGAAAACAGAAAACCGCCTCTCGATAGGCAAGATCAACGGCGTAGAAATCGCCGCAGTCAAACACGAGAAAGGGGAAATCTACGTCCCAATCAAGCCCATCTGCACGGCACTTGGGATAGACTTCAAAGTTCAGCACCGAAAGATTGAGGACGACCCTTCTTTCAGTTCAGTTATGGTCATAATGACCACAACTGGAGCCGACGGAAAGCAGTATGATATGGTGTGTCTTCCCATCAGACGTGTGTACGGATGGCTCTACACAATCAATCCTGGCAAGGTCGCTACTGAAGCACGTGAGGCCGTCATGAAGTATCGCGACCAATGCAATGATATCCTATACGACTATTTCAACGGTAAGACCAAGCGTCTCGAAGAATTCGTCAATATCGAGCGGGAACTTATGACGCGCCGGGAAACTCTCCAGACTTCACTCTCCGACCTCATGAAGTCGGTGGATTCAATAAAGCCTGAAATCAAGGACATCGACAAGAAGTTCAACGACCTCAAGAGTGAACGGCTAAATCCGACTCCATCGCTCTTTGACTAATCCCCTGCAGTTGTTACGATAATCGTAATAACTGGGCATCCAGTTGCGGTACTAAGCACCGCAACTGACTCTGTCAACTGTAACGATAATCGTTACAGTTGCCTTTATCTTAAAGGCAACTGTAGACCTGAGGTCTATGGTTCAGTTGTTGTGATTATCGTCATAACTGGAGGTTTCCAACTATTGTGATAATCACAACAGTTGCTTCCCTCAGCGAGGCAACTGGAGGCTTCCAGTTGGGGGGATTATCCCCTCAAGTGCGCGATCAGTTGGGGTGCTAAGCACCTCAACTAAACATCCAACCGGGGTGCTGAGCACCTCAGTTGGCCAGTTCCCCATCTCGGCCGAGAGGGTATTTTTCGCAATTTGCGAAAAACTGAGAAAAATTGCGAAAATTACGAAAATAATTGGCTGAAAATTTGCATAGTAAAGAATTATTTACTAACTTTGCAATATTATTTTTATTGTATATATGGAACCTATTACAACTTATGGCACACAGAAAAACGAAGTGAGGGGCATGATCGCCGGACTCAAGCAATCCGATATTCTTAAAGTCCTCAACTGCTCATACGTGGCAGAACGTTTCTTCGGGAAATCCGGAAGCTGGTTCTCGCAGAAACTCAACAACCACCTTAAAAACGGCAAACCATCTGAATTTACAAAAGAAGAGCTGCACACCCTTGGGAACGCCCTCTATACTCTGTCGATAGAACTTGCAGAGATAGCCGACGAACTCCCGTGACGCAAACCCTTCAATCATCATAGATCTCTTTTTTCGACACTGCACTCCTGGTCATCACCACGGAGTGCTTTTTTTGATTTTTTTGAAAAAAAAGTGGCTGAAAATTTGCATATTAATAAATTTATTACTATCTTTGTAATTCCGCATTCCCCATCGGAATGATGGGGGCAAAATTACAAAAAAAAAATTATGAAAGAAAAAATTTCGTTTGAAGAATTCTGCAATCCCGAATACCGACGTGCCGAGCAGATGAAGGTGAAGTCTGAGGCCACATGGGTCGCCTTCCATGATCTTGACGGCCTGATCAATATCTCAAGGCTCGCAAAGGAATATTTCCACAAGTCACAAAGTTGGTTTGCCCAGAAACTATATGGCCACGATGTCTGCAACAAGAAGCGGGAATTTACCGAAGCAGAATACTCGCAGCTCGCCTCCTCCTTCCGCGACATCGCCCGCCGTCTCAACGAATACGCCGACGCCATCGACGCTGCATCTATAGAATGACCTCCATCGACAACATACACAGCGCGTCCGGCTACGCCTCCGGACGCGTTTTCATTTGTACAGTTCGCGAATTGTTTGTATCTTTGCATCATCAAAGCCCTTTCCCGCTGAAAGGCTACGTTTGACCGTGGCTGATTGTGTAGGCGGGAGGGGCTTTTTTCATTTGCACAATTCGCGAATAATTGGTATCTTTGCCAATAAAATTATAATTTATGCAGCCAACTCACG
>VIDN01006630.1_pt1 | contig 12199 bp, 9 predicted proteins | sample 5025121 | NCBI WGS metagenome assembly VIDN01 (sample SAMN11852952, study PRJNA449069) | gut metagenome | isolation source: stool from female vole | host: Microtus ochrogaster | place: USA:Florida | collected 2017 | reverse complement strand
TATGATCATGTGCGGCATGAGTGCCTGTTTTTCGGCGCTTTTCGGAACGCCCTTGGCTGCTGCGGTATTCTCCATGGAGGTTGTAAATGTGGGCATAATGTATTATTCCGCATTGGTGCCCTGCATATTTTCCGCGCTTATTGCGGCGGGAATTGCCAAAGTGCTTGGAGTAAGCGGTGAATCTATGGTGATTTCCCAGATTCCGGAGTTTACGGCAGTAACCGGTAGTAAGACAGTTCTTTTGGCGATATTGTGTGCTATGGTGAGTGTGCTGTTTTGCGTGGTGCTCCATCTTGCGGCAAGAAAAGGAAGAAAATGGATTCCAAATCATTATCTTCGTATAGGCGCCGCAGGTGTGATTATCATTATACTGACTTTGCTGGTACGCTCTACAGATTATATGGGAGCGGGTATGCAGGTGATTGAGCATTGTGTGGAGTCCGGGGAAGTGAGACCTGAAGCATTTCTTTTAAAGATTCTTTTTACTGCAATTACTTTAGGGGCGGGCTTTAAGGGCGGTGAGATTGTTCCCTCCTTTTTTGTGGGGGCGACCTTCGGCTGTCTGATGGGCGGACTTTTAGGGATGCCACCCTCGCTCTGTGCGGCGGTAGGGATGATCGCGGTATTCTGTGGCGTTACCAACAGCCCCATTGCTTCGCTGCTTATTGCGTTAGAGCTGTTTGGGATGGACGCAGCATTGTATTTTTTAATCGGAGTGGGTGTCAGTTATATGCTTTCGGGTTATCATAGCTTATATCATACTCAGAGGATCTTGTATTCAAAGTACCGGACAGAAGAAAGGGACATGCAGTAGCTATGAGAACATTTTAACATAAAAATCTACAAAAATTGATTTTTTTCGTAAAAGTAGTCACATTGTTTTTCTGATAGACATGCTATATAATATAACGCGGCAATGAAGAATAGTTATATTTACAGGAGGAATAGCAGTATGTCAGTTGATAAATTTTTAACAGACCAATATTTATCTGACTTGAATGCATACTGGCGCGCAGCTAATTATCTGGCAGCAACTCAGTTGTATTTATTGGACAATCCTTTACTAAAGGAGCCTTTGACACAGGATCAGATTAAGAGAAAAATAGTAGGACACTGGGGAACGGTACCCGGACAGAACTTTATTTATGCACACATGAACCGAGCAATCAACAAGTATGATTTGGATATGATTTTAATTTCCGGACCCGGACACGGCGGAAATTTCTTTGTGGCAAACTCTTACCTAGAGGGAACCTACAGCGAGGTATATCCAAATATCAGTCAGGATATCGAGGGCCTTAAGAGATTGAATAAGCAGTTCTCCTTCCCCGGCGGTATTTCCAGCCATGTGGCACCCGAGACTCCCGGCTCCATCAACGAGGGCGGTGAGCTGGGTTATTCCATCGCACACGCTTTCGGTGCGGCTTTCGATAACCCGGATTTGATTGCAACTGTTATCGTAGGTGACGGTGAGGCTGAAACGGGCCCTCTCGCAACCGCTTGGCATTCCAATAAGTTTTTAAATGCAAAGAATGACGGCGCGGTTCTTCCTATTTTACATATGAACGGCTATAAGATTAGCAATCCTACCGTATTCTCTCATATTTCTCATGACGAAGTAGAAAGCTTCTTCCACGGCTGCGGCTGGAAGCCTTATTTTGTAGAGGGCGATGACCCTATGACAATGCACAGGTTGATGGCAGAGACTGTTGACAAGTGTATTGAAGAGATTATGGCAATCCAGAAAGCTGCAAGAGAGAACGGCAACACTGAGAGACCTTTTTGGCCGATGATCGTGCTCCGCACACCAAAGGGCTGGACCGGTCCTAAATTTGTGGACGGACTTCAGGTAGAAGGCTCCTTCCGTGCGCATCAGGTTCCTATTACCATGGAGAAACCTGAGCATCTTGACTTGTTGAGGGAATGGCTGCTTAGCTATCATCCCGAAGAATTGTTCGGAGATGACGGACGGCTGGTTGAGAGACTGCGTTACATTGCGCCTAAGGGTGACAGGAGAATCAGCGCAAATCCTCATGCAAACGGCGGCAAGCTTCTTCGTGATCTTCGTTTGCCTGATTTCAAGGATTATGCCGTTGAGGTAACGAAACCCGGCGCTGTAGAGAAGCAGGATATGATCGAGCTTGGCGGCTTCATCCGTGATATTTTCAAACTGAACAAGGATTCCAAGAATTTCCGTATTTTCGGACCTGACGAGACTATGTCTAACCGCATGTACAAGGTATTTGAGGTTGAACAGCGTGATTGGAATGCGGACAGACATCCCGCGGATGAGGATGTTGCTACTGACGGCAGAATCATGGATTCTTATTTGAGCGAGCATATGTGCGAAGGCTGGCTTGAAGGATATCTTCTTACCGGACGTCACGGCTTCTTTGCTTCCTATGAGGCGTTTATCCGTGTGGTTGATTCCATGTGTGCGCAGCATGCTAAGTGGTTAAAGGTTTGCAGTGAGCTTCCTTGGAGACAGAAGATTGCTTCCCTGAACCTGATTTTGACCTCCAATGTATGGCAGCAGGATCACAACGGCTTCACTCATCAGGATCCCGGCTTTCTTGATCATATTTCCAATAAGAAGGCAGACGTTGTCCGCATGTATCTGCCCCCCGATGCTAACTGCCTGCTGTCTTGCTTTGACCACTGTATTCGCAGTAAGAACTATGTAAACGTAATTGTGGCTTCCAAGCATCCCAGTCATCAGTGGCTTACCATGGAGCAGGCTGTTAAGCACTGTACACAGGGTATCGGAATCTGGGATTGGGCGAGCAACGATCAGGGTGAAGAGCCTGATGTTGTACTTGCATGCTGCGGTGATACTCCTACCAAGGAGGCATTGGCAGCGGTGACTATCCTGCGCGACAACCTTCCTGAGATTAAGATTCGTTTCATCAACGTAGTAGATATGATGAAGCTTGAGCCTCACAGCAAGCATCCTCATGGTTTGACCGATGTGGATTACGATGCATTGTTCACCAAGGATAAGCCGATTATTTTTGCTTTCCATGGATATCCTACATTGGTACATGAGCTGACCTACAATCGTCATAACCGCAACCTTTATGTACATGGTTATCAGGAGGAGGGAACTATTACCACACCTTTCGATATGCGTGTACAGAATGAGATTGACCGTTTCCATCTTGTGATGGACGTTATCAATCACCTTCCTCAGCTTGGCAACCGCGGTGCATATCTGTTACAGAAGATGCGTGATACGCTTGTGGCACATGATCAGTATATTTCCGAGTATGGTCAGGATTTGCCGGAGGTTCGCGACTGGGTATGGCATACACCTGAAGAGGCATAACTGAAATTGGATTAAAAAATAATCAGGTATTAAAAAACTACTCTTTTATACATAATGCATAAAAGAGCAGTTTTTTGTTGTCATAAATTGCTAATTAACTTGTGAATTTTGTAAAAATCAAAATAAAAGTGAAAATATATGGGCAAAATACGCAATTATATACAAAGCAGACGGAATAAAATCGACAAATTTTAACAAATAGCAATATTTAATAATAATAAAGCAAAAAATGATAAGCGTTTTGTATAGATTATCTTATATAATATTTCCATGAAAGTGCTTACATGCACAGAGGCTTATAAAAGTGAGGAGGAGAGAAAGATGAAGAAACAAAAAACGACTGTTTCACAACGGAAATCGCCTTTTAGTGTTTACATCAAAAGATATTGGCAGTTATATGCGTTGTTGTTTTTGCCTTTGCTGTATTTGCTGGTTTTTAAGTATTTTCCAATGGTGTACATACAGATCGCTTTTAAAAAGTACAGTATTGTGGAAAGTATTTGGAAGCTTCCGTTAGCAGCAAACCATGGCTTTGAGTATTTTATCAAGGCGTTTAACAGCAAGGATTTTCTTTATGCTTTAAGAAATACTTTGAGTCTGAACCTGCTTGATTTGGTAGTAGGCTTTCCGGCACCTATTATTTTTGCATTGATTCTAAACGAGATATGCTTTAAGAAGTTCAAAAGAGTGGTACAAACTATTGCTTACATGCCCCATTTCCTTTCATGGGTCATTGTATATAGCTTGGCACTGCAGCTGTTTGCACCCGATGCAGGTCTGATAAATATGTTGATCAGAGATTTGGGCGGTGAAGCGATTCCTTTTTTGAATCAGCCCGGTCACTGGGTAGGAACCTATATAGGATTGGGTGTATGGCAGAGCTTCGGTTGGAACTCCATTGTATATTTAGCGGCAATTGCGGGTATTAGTCCGGAGCTGTATGAAGCTGCTTCCGTAGACGGAGCAGGACGTTTTAAGAAGATGTGGCATATTACCCTACCAGGTTTAAAGCCTACTATTATAGTACTGTTGATTATGAACTTGGGTAATATTTTAGGAAGTGGATTTGACCGTCCGTTTGCATTCCAGAACAATTTGGTCATGAGAGTGGCAGAGGTTATTTCTACCTATGTATATAAGGTTGGTATCAAGGGTTTGCAATTCTCTCTGACTACTGCAGTTGGTTTGTTCCAATCTGTTGTGGGTGTATTCTTCTTACTGTTTGCAAACTGGTTGGCGCGAAAGCTTGGCGAGCGCGGTATTTGGTAGGAGGTAGGTTAATATGAAAGTAAAATCAACATCCGCCAAGATTGGCGATTGGGTATTTGTATTGATATGTGTTATTTTAAGTATCATATGTGTGGTTCCTATGATTAACCTGCTGGCAAAATCATTAAGCCATACGGATTACTTGATTAGAAATGAGATTTACCTTTTGCCGAAAGGCTTCAATTTAGATGCGTATACCACGGTTTTGCATGACATGAAGTATGTGAGGGCATTCTTCTGGACAGTGTTTTTAACATTTGTTTGTACAATATTTTCACTGTTGATGACTACCTTCTGTGCATATCCGTTGATATTTGAAAAATTAAAAGGCCGCTCTTTGATTAATATATTTATAACAATTACCATGTTTTTCAACGCAGGAACGATTCCCAACTACTTATTGATGAAATCCCTGAATTTGTTGAACAACCCATTGGTATTGATTGTACCCAGCTGTCTGAGCGTATATAATATGATTATTATGAGGAGCTTCTTCTATGGTATACCGGAAAGCTTGCGGGAGTCGGCGGAAATTGACGGAGCCACATTTTTTCAAATATTGGTAAAGATTTATGTGCCGTTGTCAAAACCGGTGTTCGCGACCTTGGCATTGTTCTATGCGGTAGGACGCTGGAATGGTTATTCGGATGCTTTGATGTACATGAAGGATACCAAATATTATCCGTTACAGCTGCTATTATATAATATTTTGAACAATATAAATCAGGTAGAGGTGGCTACGCAGGAAGGATTTTCCGCACCGGGTCTTTCCGAATCTTTAAAGGCAGCGATTGTTATGTTTTCAACTATACCGATTCTGCTCATTTACCCTTGGTTACAGAAATACTTTATTCATGGTGTAACCTTGGGAGCCGTAAAAGAGTAACGGAATATACAGATTTAATATCTGTTATTCATAAATTTTTTTCACTATAATTAAGGGAGGAAAACAAGGATGAAGAAAAAAATTTTGTCTGTCTTACTTGCATGCTCCATGGTATTTGCCATGACAGCATGTGGCGGGAATACTGATAATCAGGATTCCAAAGATAGCAGCGCTAGCACGCCTGTTAGCGATGTCGCTGACAATTCTTCTGACTCTACGGAAGAAGAGCCGGCAGGTGAATTGGTTGATGGCAAATTTGCTGAGACCAGAAAAATTACAGTAGAGATTTATGACCGTGGTAATGACGGCGGTTCCGATCCTACCAATAACATGTATACCGAATATATCAAGAAGGGTATGCTGGAGGATCACAATGTGGAAGTAGAGTTTGTATCGGTTCCCCGTTGGACAGAGGTTGACGAGATCAATAACCTGTTAGCAGCCGGTGATGCTCCTGACATTTGTGTAACTTACAGCTATCCTACCATCCAGACTTATGCACAGATGGGTGGCGTACTGGATTTGAGTGAGTATGTAGAGACTTATAAGAATGAGCTTCCTAATCTTTGGGATTGGCTCGGAGAGACTAACATTTACTGGGATAAGGATCCTGAGAATGGTACATTGTGGGCTATCGAGGCTAAGCTTGCAGTTAGCAACCGTGTACTGACCTTCGTTCGTCAGGACTGGCTGGATAAGCTGAACATGAAAGCTCCTACCACAAAGGCTGAGTTTGAAGATATGTTAGTTGCATTTAAGGATAATGCGGAGCTTTTGTTAGGCTCAGATGCCAGCAAGATGATTCCTTATTCTGTAAGCTATGATGTGGGTTGGAGAGCTGCTACATTGATTGAGTCCTTCCTCGATCCTGACATGTCTGACAAAGAGTACTATATCAACGGTTTCGATGACAGAAAGCTTACTCAGAACGGTACCAAGGAAGCAGTGAGACTGTTAAACAAGTGGTATAATATGGGACTTATGTGGAATGATTTCGCTCTGTACGGAAGCGGTGATACCAGTGAGGATTCCATGATGAAGGCTGGTTATGTAGGCGCTTTCACTCATAACTGGGATTATCCTTGGCGTAACGGTGAGGACAGCATCGCTGCAAACCTGAAGAGACAGGTTGGCGAGGATGCAAAGTATGTTGCAATCGACTGCTTCGAGGATAGCAAGGGAACTTATACTAAGTTTGTATCCGGTCCTATCGACCGTAAGATATTCTTCCCTAACACCAATGATGAGCCTTTGGCTTCCATGCTGTATCTTGACTGGATCAGTGATCCTGCGCATATTGAGTATCTGCAGATTGGTGATAAGGATGTGACCCATACTGTAGAAGCTAACGGTGCAATTGCAACTCAGGCAGCAACCGGTGATGCAATCATGAACTCCGGTATGAACATTGACTATACAATTACCTGTAACGGTCTGAAGCTTGCCGATGAGAATATTACTAACCTGTCAAGAGCATTGACCTATCCCGGAGTTGATCCTGAGGATGTAGTAAATGCACATACGCTTGCTAATACTAACTTGAGAGTTGGTAAGAATGTAAACGTTGGCGCTATTGCAGCTGAAGAAGGTATTGGCGATACTTTAGGCTCCAAGAGAGATATCGTATATGACAACGCAGTAGTAGCAAAAGAAGCTGACTTTGATAAGGTATGGGACGATGGTATTTCAGACTACCTGTCATCAGGCGGTCAGGCAATTATGGATGAGCGTGAGCAGAAATGGAACGCAGCATTCGGTGATGCTACTCAGCTTCCCTAATTGGTAAAAATGAAAAGCGTTATATAAGTTTAGCGGCTGCATCTAATAGATGCAGCCGTTAGTTTATGCAGCTAATAAAGTATAGAAAGGGTAGATTGGTATTCAAAAAGGTAAAGCGTCTTGGCAGTGGAAGTAACCCGAGAGCATATAATACGGGAAATAACGCCGTGAAGTTAAAGACTGGTTGAGTTTATACCGATAATACATAAAAGGGCACACAGTTGAAAGGGAAAATGATATGCATATTAATGGATTCGATGAGCATAACTCGGGTTTACATCAGGTGACAAATTGCATACATGATCATGGAGGAGACAAAAAGCAGCCGGCTGCTTTTAAAATGTCCATGGATGCCGGTGCTTCGCAGGTAAAAACTGATTTGCAGACAATGCAAGAGGGAGGATTTTCCCTGTCGGCATGGCTGCAGAAGCTTTCCTCCGTCAGAAGAGGAATATGGCTGAAAATATGGGGAGGCAGTGAGACTGAATCCACAAACGCATCAGACAAAAAGGAGGCAGTATCGGATATCTCACAGGTGATGGCGCAGGTCGGCGTTCCGGATACGCATGAAAAGGTGGGTTTGCACGGTCATGAGATTGTAAATCCTTATTTTGTACCTCTTGATAATACCGTCAGACCTCAGGAAAATGTATGGCAGAGAGCGCGCCTTCGAATATATAATATGACCAGTCACTTAAAGAAGCAATTTTCCGGCAGAAATTCCTTTCAAACAAAGAAGGAGCGGTCTAAGGAAGATTTGCGCAGGCATAGCAGATACCTCAAGGATAACATAGAGGTAGAATGTATTTTAACGGACGATAGCTATCTGTTGGATTCCTATGACAGAAAAGGCGAGTACCGGAAGCTGTCCACGAAGGAATAAATTTTCATTGACACAATCGTGCTTTTTATGATATTCTGCAATATATATGATAAAAGCAATGACGAAGAGAGTACACTTTATCAATACTTTACAGAGAACATCCCGGTGAGGATTGTGCCATGATAAAGGATTTTATGGCAGTGCCCACAAAGGCTGAGAGGGATGAAGAGAGAGAAGTGGAATATGGCTTCCGAGCAGTGCACCGAGCCATTGAGGCGTTTCGCTGAGGTAAGGCTGCGACAGGTTTCGCCTGTTATAGCGGATAGGGTTAATGACCCGAAGAGGTCTGTACTGCGAGGTACAGGTGAAAAGAAGTGGTAACACGGGCATACAGCTCGTCTTCTATGTGCATGATAAATGATGCACATAGAAGACGGGTTTTTTTAATGCTTGGCGCATTGCTCGCAGGAATAAAATCCGGCAGTTTTTGAATGATATGGCTGAACAACTGCCAAGGCTTAATAAGGAAAGGAGATACACATGAGCAACGAAGGAAAATATTATTTAACAACTGCAATTGCCTATACATCAGGCAAGCCCCATATTGGAAATAATTATGAAATTGTACTGGCGGACAGTATTGCGCGTTTCAAGAGAAAAGAAGGCTACGATGTCTTTTTCCAGACAGGTACGGATGAACACGGTCAAAAAATCGAGATGAAGGCAGAGGAAGCCGGCGTTACTCCCAAGGAATTTGTAGATAATGTAGCAGGAACGATTAAGGGTCTTTGCAACCTTTTGGATATTTCTTATGATAAATTTATCCGTACTACGGATGATTACCATGAGAAGCAGGTACAGAAGATTTTTAAACGTCTGTACGAACAGGGAGATATTTATAAAGGAGCTTACGAGGGTATGTATTGTACACCCTGCGAATCCTTTTGGACGGAATCTCAGCTGGCAGACGGGAAATGTCCCGACTGCGGCAGAGAGGTAAAGCCAGCAAAGGAGGAGGCTTATTTCTTCCGTATGAGTAAATATGCGGATAAGCTGATTAAGTACATTAACGAGCATCCTGAGTTTATTCAGCCCGTTTCGCGGAAAAACGAAATGATGAATAATTTTCTACTTCCGGGCTTGCAGGATTTGTGCGTGTCCCGTACCTCCTTTAAATGGGGCATTCCGGTGGATTTTGATGACAAACATGTGGTTTATGTATGGCTGGATGCGCTGACCAACTACATTACCGGTGTGGGTTATGACGCCGAAGGAGGCAGCACGGAGCAGTACAAAAAATTGTGGCCCGCAGACCTCCATTTGATAGGTAAAGATATTATTCGATTCCATACTATTTACTGGCCCATTTTTCTGATGGCGTTAGATGAGGAGCTGCCCAAGCAGATATTCGGACACCCTTGGCTGCTGATGAACAACGATAAGATGAGCAAGTCAAAGGGCAATGTTATTTATGCCGACGATTTAGTGGACTATTTTGGCGTGGACGCAGTGCGTTACTACGTGCTTCATGAAATGCCTTATGAAAATGACGGAAATGCAACATGGGAACTGATTGCAGAGCGTTCCAATTCCGATTTGGCAAATACACTGGGTAATCTGGTGAATCGTACTATATCAATGAGCAACAAATATTTTGGCGGTATAGTTGATAATAAGAAAGTGGAGGACGCTGCTATTGATGAGGATTTAAAATGCACTGTTACCGGAGCATATGACAAGGTTGTGGAAAAAATGGCAACTCTGCGGGTTGCGGATGCATTAACTGAGATTTTTGGAATCTTTAAGCGTTGCAATAAATATATTGATGAAACGGAGCCTTGGGTGCTTGCAAAGGATGAGAGTAAGGCAGACCGGCTTTCAACAGTGCTGTACAATCTGGTGGAGGGTATTGTAATAGGAGCCTCTCTGTTAGAGCCGTTTATGCCTCGAACTGCGCAGAAGATTGCCATACAATTAAATACGAAGCTGAGGGCATTTGACACGCTGGAGAGCTTTGGGCTTTATGAGAGCGGCACCAAGGTGACAGAACAGCCCGAAATTCTTTTTGCACGTTTGGACATGAAAGAGGTTGCACAAAAGGAGGAAGAGCTGAGAATAGCGATGACAGCGTCTACTAAAGAAGGCGAGAGCAGTGAAGTGCAAGAGGAGGCAGTTGTTGATATGGAGCTTAAGGCGGAAATTACCTATGATGACTTTGCGGCAATGCAATTTCAGGTAGGTGAGATTATTGCTTGTGAGGCAGTGCCTAAGTCCAAAAAACTATTGTGTAGTCAGGTTCGTATAGGCAGCAAGGTGCGTCAGATCGTATCCGGTATTAAGGCATATTATACCCCTGAGGAAATGGTGGGAAAGAAAGTTATGGTGTTGGTGAATTTAAAGCCTGCAACGCTTGCCGGCGTGCTTTCCGAGGGTATGCTTTTGTGTGCGGAGGACGCAAAAGGCAATTTGGCGTTGATGGCACCGGAAAAGGATATGCCTGCGGGAGCGGAAATCTGCTGATAAAAATACTGACGGACTCTTTATAAATTTTTTCTAAAATAGTTAAAATTTGAAGATGAATAGGTTATAATGAATACATGGCTCTGTTGGGAGCCATGTATTTTTCTCGACAAACTATCGCCGTATATAAGGTGCTATAGTGCCTGATGGAACAGCAGAAAGGAACGAAGCTATGGACGGGCGGGTAAAGGAGTTTTTTTATCAAGTCAGATGGGCCAAGCAGGAAGAATGGAAGCCCACCATGGAAATGATTTGGAAAACCTTTTTAAAATTCGAGGGGAACGATTATACGGAAGAGGGAATCCGGAATTTTTTTGAATTTATTACGGATGATAATTTATATAGGTCTTTTTTAAAGGGAGACTATCAGCTGATGGTAGCGGTTGACGGAGAAAGGATTTTAGGCGCCGGTTCTGTTCGCAATCGGAATCATCTTTCCCTATTGTTTGTGGACGAGAATTATCATCATAAGGGCGTGGGCAGAGCGTTAATGGAAAGGCTTTGCAATTATCTGAGGACTGAGGAGGGCGAGCATTACATGTCTTTGAAGGCAGCTCCTTATGCGGTGGATTTTTATCGTAAGCTGGGATTTCGCGCGGTATCCGGGGAGCAGGAGTATTCCGGCATTCGTGTAACGTCAATGGAAAAATTTTTATAAAATAAATATTACAAAAGGAGAGGATTATAGAAAATGAAATTTTTTAGCTTAGACAGTCCGTTAATGCAGGCGCTTAACAAAATGGCAGATTTACTGTGGTTGAATGTACTTACAGTTCTTTGCTGTATTCCGATTGTGACGGTGGGTGCTTCTCTGACAGCGATGCATTATATGCTGTTAAAAATTGTGCGTGATGAGGAAACCTATGTTACCAGAGGATTTTTTAAATCTTTCAAAAATAATTTCAGGCAGGCAACAGTAATTTGGCTGATACAGCTGGTGATAACTTTAGTATTGGTGGGCGATTTCTATATTATGTATAAATCCGAAACGGAGTTTCACATTGTTTTTCAAGTATTATTGATGCTTGCAGCAATATTAGTGATACTTACCTCTACTTTTGTTTATCCTGTTTTGGCAAAATTCGATAATTCAATTTTACGCACTATTAAAAACGCTCTCTATGTGAGTATTTTACAGCTGCCTAAGACAATTGCCATGATTATTATGAGTATCTTGCCGTTAGTACTTGTATTGATAGCGCCAAGTCTTGTTCCTATTGTACTTATGTTTGGCTTGTCCATACCGGCATTCCTGTTTGCCAAGCTGTATAATAAATTTTTTAAAAAGCTTGAGGACAAGGTGAATGAGACTAATCCGCCTGAGATGGTATTAGAGGAAATAGACGAAGACGAAAGAATCTTTAAGGATGAACTTGACGAGACTCTTTCTATAGGTAGTAAAGAAAGTAGTAAAGAGCAATAAATGCTTAATAGTTACTTCTAAAAGGCAAAGAATGACAAATATTTTGTCTATATTGACTAATAAGTTTGGAAAATTTTATTCAATTTGACAAGCACTCAAAAAAAAGCTTAAGATTATAAGCAATTCATACAATGAGATTTAAAATCTTTGTGAAATAGTGGTATGGCAAAAGTG
>VIDN01223102.1_pt1 | contig 12258 bp, 11 predicted proteins | sample 5025121 | NCBI WGS metagenome assembly VIDN01 (sample SAMN11852952, study PRJNA449069) | gut metagenome | isolation source: stool from female vole | host: Microtus ochrogaster | place: USA:Florida | collected 2017 | reverse complement strand
GACAAGGTGAGTATCTTTCAAAAGATAAAGAGCGATTATGGCATGGCAGTCACCTACGAACAGCAGTCGAACTCCGTAAATGTGTGGTATTTCGCCAAGTATGGCATTACTGCCCCACAGGAGGGGGATGAATTTCAGGACTGGAACGGCTGGAGTGTGCCGGAAGATGTTCCTTATCATGACCTGCCAGCAAGCGAAGTGGGCAGCAAAGTGGTAGAAATCGCCAGAACAAGGATAGGGCATCCATACTCCCAAGAGCGCAGAGGGCAGGGAAACTATGTGGACTGCAGTTACCTCACCATGTGGTGCTACAGGCAGGTGGGGATCGTCATACCCGGAACCGCAGCGGAACAGGGGCGATATATGGTGGAACATAACCTGACTATATCCAAAGGGAACCTGCAGCCGGGAGATTTGGTGTTCTGGAGCCATAAACCTAACGGGAGATTTATGAACATCACCCATGTGGGTATCTATGTAGGAAACGGCATGATCATAGATGCTTCCTCCTCAAAGGGCAAGGTAGTATACCGTAACCTGTTTGACAATGATAAGCAGGTACTTTATGGCAGACCGCAGTAGGTTTTGATACCGAAGGTATCTGTTTTTGTATAAAAAATGCAGCAATCATTTCAGGAAAGGAGCAGGGAGATTTGTCCGGACAATAAAGCATGCTTTGCTTCGGGAATGGATGGATTTAGAGAAACAGGCAATAGAAATACTAAAAATGTTTGAGGGGGATGAACCGTACCAGCTCGGTTACAGCGGGGGAAAAGATTCGGATGTAATTTTCCATCTTGCAAAAAAAAGCGGGGTGAAATTTCAGGCGGTGCATAATCATACCACAGTGGATGCGCCAGAAACAGTGAGGTATATCAGGAGCAGACATGGCGTGACGGTTGCTTATCCGCCCATGAGCATGTGGCAGCTGATTGTAAAACATAAAACGCCGCCTACGCGACGAATGCGGTACTGTTGTGAAGAGTTAAAAGAGCGTTCAGGGATGGGAAAGAAAGTAATCACTGGCGTAAGGAAGTCTGAAAGCAGGAGCCGTAGGGAAAATCAGGGAATTGTTACGCTTACCAGACCAGACCGCGCGGCAAGGAAACTGGCGGATGATGAGTTGTTTGTTTCTACACAAAAAGGCGGAATTATTGCGATGAATTATGATAATTCCGAAGTACACCGCATGGTGGAAAGTTGTTACAGGACGTCTAAAACGCTGGTAAATCCCATTCTGGAATGGGACGACGAGTATCTCTGGTGGTATATCAAAAGGGAACAGATTGAAATTAACCCGCTGTATAGGGAGGGGTTTTACCGAATCGGCTGTATCGGGTGCCCGATGGCAGGTAAAAACCGCTGGCGTGAATTTGCCCGTTATCCACAGTATAAGGATGCCTATATCCATGCGTTTGCAAAAATGCTTGCGTACAGGAAGGCATGCGGGAACAAGGATGTTATCGGTTGGAAAACACCGGAGGGTGTCTTTGACTGGTGGATGGAAGATCAGAGCATAGATGGGCAGGTCAGCATGGTTATTGAAGGAAACGTAATCACGGGTTTTCGTGAAAAAGGAGGAGTGTAAGTGAGGGCAGACTTTAAAAGGAAAGAACCAAGAGTAACGGCAAAGCAGTGTGTGATTGAAAAGACCATTATACTGCCGGAGGAAAAATACGATTATTTTACGCAACATCTGTTACAGGATTATGACTTTATCGACCAGAACAGGGCGCTGATGGGTGAATGGGATGGAGCATGGCACTGCCTGTTAGTGACCGGAGAAAGTATGGGGGAAGGCATTCTGATACAGAGTGAAGGGGCTGCTTATGCAAGATATTCTTCCGTTGTGCCATCCGTTTCCGCACTGATTGTGCAGAAAAACTGTGAAATATATGGACAGGCAGAAGAAGATCAGACTGAAAGCCACGGACAGCAGATGACATGAGAAAGGAGAAAAGATGGCAGATAAGGAAATAAAAATCACTTTCCCGGAGGAAAAGATGGAGGCACTTGTCTTTTTTCTTGGAGAACAGAATGAGAAGGTGGAGAATGTGCTGACGGCACATCTGGACAAGACTTATGAAAAATGTGTGCCACAACAGGTCAGGAAGTTTGTGGACAGCCGGATTGCAACGGCACAGGAAGGAAATACCCAAGAATCCAGAGGACAGGCAAGGGGGTCGGGAAGAAGGACGGGCAGGCAGGGTGCAGGGCAGACTACCGCCGTACATGAAGAAAGTATAACTTCAGCTGACCGTGAAAGTTTGGAGCAGACCGAAGACGTAGTGGAAAGCATGGCGGAAGAAACTGGCGGCATGAATTTGGGAATGTGAGGAGGAAACAAGGATGACTTTAGAAGAACATAAAGATTATTTTTCTGAGGAATATCAGACTAACAGACTGGCCGTAGCTGTGTGCAATGCGGGGATAAACAGTGGGGAATTGTCGGATATGCCATATGAAAGATGGGAGGACTTGGCATTGTTTTATGGCGTCAGGGTGCCTTCTGAGAAGAACAGGGCAGGTATAGCCGCAATACATAACAGTCAGATGGAACAGTGGGGAATCAGTGAGGAACAGCTGAAAAAAGATGCGTGGGCGAATATGAGAGAACAATTTCCCGCAGTATTCCAGCACATGGAGGATGTGATATTCGGGAGTCAGAAAAGCATCCCGCTTGAGCCGGGAGAGCTGGACCGGGAGGTGACAGAACGGTCTATGTTTGTACTCAGTAACCGTGAAAAAGTACAGGGCGCAGCCTATATGTTTGATGAAACTGTCATGGAGAGGATTGCGGAAAAGTTAAATTCCAGTCTGATTATACTTCCCTCGTCCATTCATGAAACCATAATCATGAAAGAAACGGAAGACATGGATATGGATTTCATGAAGGAAATGGTAATGGTTGCCAATGAAACCATGATAGAATCCGAGCTGAAGTTGTCAGATGAAATATACCGATATGACAGGGATACCCAAACACTGTCACTGATAAAACCCGTACAACCTGAAGAGGAAGCTGGTGTTGTTCCGGATGAAGATGAGGGCATGATCCAGACACAAATCTGATCCGGTAGAGGAAAAATGCAGGAATCATTCAAGTAAAATAATTAAGAATTGGAGGGATGAATTTATGAAACTGGCAGCGATTACGATCAAGTATGACGAGGAAAAGCTGGGTGCCATCAAGCAGTATATGGGAAAGAAAGATGCAGACTTTGAGGCTGAATTGAACGAGGTGTTGGGGAAACTTTATGAAAAATATGTGCCTCCGGCAGTCAGGGAATACATAGACAGCAGGGGAGATGTGCCTCCTGCGATCAAGAAAGCGAGCAAGACACCGACCAAAAGCGGTACAGCTTCCGCAACCATAACTGCTGAATAACAGAGAAGAAAGGAGGCAAATGGCGTAAATTACCCCGTGTGACCGTTTGTGAGGCGATTTGTGCCACTTTATGAGAAAAGTGGATAAGGTGACCGATTCGGCATCTTTTCTGCCTGTTTGAGCCAATTTGAGGAAAAAAGTGCGGTAATGATGAGAAAATGCCTCTTGAAACCGTGAAAAAAAGGCATAAAGGGGCAGAAAATCTAAGGTCGAAAATAGTGCAGGTTAAAGGGTTTATGCCGCCAAGAGGCGGCATAAACCGTGAAACACCCACCGGCAGAGCCGTTGGGCAGTTCTAAAAATGGCATAACTTTTTTAGAAATTTCAGGAAAGTTATGCCATATTTTATATTTTTCAAGGGTTGAAAGGCAGGAAAAATAAAAACTTTTATGCCATTCAGGAAAACATGGGAAGTAAGTAATATCAAGGAGGCAGCAATATGAGTGCAAAAGCAATATATACCATCCATGAAAGAGGAAGGGACTTTCATTTCTTTTCTGAATATGCGGGTGGATTCAGCTATCCGTTTGCGACGGCAGATTATCTGAACAGGTTAAAATATGTACTGGACGGTGCAATGTCACCACAGAAAGATTTATGTGTATCCGCTTTGTTAGATCAGATGACAGGAGACTATCATTTTCCGGAGGAAGTGGAAGGAAAAGAACTATTTTCTGTGGTAGCAAAGGAACAGTTGTTAGTAGTTGCAACCAAGCAGAGGGTTCCATTTGGAATTGAGATAGATATGGAGCAGGATACGGTGACGTTTCATTTCAGGGAGGGCTGTAAAGAACTGCAGGATTATAGTGACATTACATTTCCCAGAAAAGGAGAACCGGGGGAATTTGGAGGCACAAGATTTTATTGTGCAGCGGATAACCTTAAAATCAGTGATATGATGGACGGAAGCAGGAGAACTATCAGTGATATCAATGAAGAGGCTTATGGGAAAATGATTCTGAAAGCGGTACAGATGCAGGCCGACCGGCAGAGCGCAGAATACAGTATGCAGATGTGAATGAAGGTGGAAGATGGAGAAAGAAAAAGTAAGGAAAGCATTCTACATTGAGGAAAATCTATTGGAGCAGGCTGACAGTCTGCTCCAGCAGGCGGATGTAAGGTCGAGGAATGAATTCTTAAATCAGGCGTTGAAATTTTATATCGGATATCTGACCTCGGAAAAGATTGAAAACTATATGCTGTCCACCATTTCGTCCGTCATGCATGCTACTGTCAAGGACAGCGAGAACAGAATGGCCCGTGCCATGTACAAGCTGGCGGTGGAAACATCCAAGCTGTCCCATGTGATAGCATACAGCCACGGTGTGGATGAAGAAACGCTCCGAAAACTGCAGGGGATGTGTGCAGAAGAAGTAAAACGAATCAACGGCACAGTAAGTTTTGAAAGTGCATATGATTTTCAAAGTGAGAGATAAATTTTACTCAATGCTGTAGTATGGTTTTTATATTGGAGGAATACTATGCCCAAACTTATTTTACGCTGCAACTACCTGAAGAACGCACCTCCTTCACACCTAGAAAATTTCGTAACTTACATCGGAACCCGCGAGGGTGTGGAGAAAATAGATAACACCACAGCACTCCTGCCTTCGACGGCAAAGCAAAAAGACCTGATACAGGATATCCTGAAAAAAATCCCTGACGCAAATAGGATGCATGAATATTATGATTACCTCCAAAGACCGACAAGGGAGAATGCCTTCGAATTTATTACGCAGGCACTGGAGAACAATCTGGATATCATAGCCAAGAAGAAAAACTACATTGATTACCTTGCAAACAGACCAAGAGTTGAACGGATCGGCACACATGGTCTGTTTTCCAATGAAGGGGAGCCGGTAGTGCTATCCAAAGTGGCAGAGGAAGTGGCTGATCATCCGGGCGTGATCTGGACTAATGTAATCAGTCTCCGCAGGGAAGATGCGGAACGGCTTGGATATGACAGTGCCGCACAGTGGCAGGCATTACTCAGGAGCAGAGTAGAGCTTCTGTGTGAGAATTATAAGATAGACAGCAGGAACCTGAAATGGTATGCAGCATTTCATAACGAATCACACCATCCCCATGTGCATCTGGTGGTGTATTCTTCCAACCCATCGGAAGGGTATCTGACGAAGAAAGGCATCGAGGCAATGCGCTCTGCCTATGCGCATGATATTTTCAGGCAGGAGTTTATGAGTATCTATGAGAAGAAAACAGAACAGAGGGAACTGTTAAAGGAGCAGGCGGACAAAAGCCTGCTTTTTATGTTACAGCAGATGCGGTGCGGACTCTGTCATAATGATAAGATTTCGGAACAGATGCAATTATTATCAAAGCGCCTGGGCAATACAGGTGGAAAGAAAGTCTATGGATATCTGAAGGCTGATGTGAAAGCAATCGTGGATGGCATCGTGGATGAACTGGCGAAGGAGGCGACTGTGGCAGCATGCTATCAGGCATGGCTGGAAAGCAAGAATGAGATACTGCGTTATTATAAAGATACAGTGCCGGAGCCGCCTCCGCTGTCGGGACAGAAGGAATTAAAAAGCATCAAAAACATGGTCATCAGGGAGGCGGTACGGTTTGGGGAGGGTTATCCCTACACCGAAGAGGAGGGACTGCCAGAACTGGAAGAATATCGGGAGCCGGATGCAGGGCATACAGAGTTTTTTGAAACGGAGCCGGAAACCAATGAAAGCGGAAGCATCCTGCCGGACGAAGCTGGAACGTCACAATCGGAAAGTGCAGACAACGGTGGAAGAAATGCATCGGAATATTATGCGGACTGGACGGATACCTACAAAGAGGCAAGGGGATATTTATACGGCACACAGGAAACAAAGCCGGATGCAGAAGCGGCATACGAAATTATGAAAGAGGAAGCCGAAAGGGGAAATGCCTATGCCATTTATGATATGGGAAAAATTTATGTGCAGGGAATCTTTGTGGAACCGGATACAGAAAAGGCAGGGGAGTGGTATAACAAAGCATTGACAGCCATGCTTTCAGCAGAAGAAGGGAAAGAAAACACCTATCTGGAATACCGCATCGGAAAGATGTATCAGTATGGTTTGGGAACAGAGGAGAACCAGACAGAAGCAGCGGAGTGGTTTTCAATGGCGGCGCAAAAAGAACATAAATTTGCTTTATATTCCCTCGGTATGCTCTATCTGCACGGAAAGGGTGTAGAACAGGATTATGGAAAAGCCGACCAGCTTTTTATGCGATCCTATAAAAAAGGTAATCCTTACGCTGCCTATGAATTAGGAAAACTGTATGAAGCAGGGAAAGGCACAGAGAAAAATCAGGAGAAAGCAGAAAGCTGTTACAGGGCTGCATTTTTAGGTTTTCTGAATCTGGAAAAAAAATCAAAGGATGATACCCTGTGGTACCGCATCGGCAGCATGTATCTGCATGGAATCGGAACGGAATCAGATGAAGCACAGGCAGAAAAATATCTGTCACAGGCAGCAGACTACGGGAACACCCATGCGGCCTACCAGCTGGCAAAGCTGTATATCCGGCAGGAAACAGAAAAAATCCAAAGGGAGCCGGAAGGAATGCCTGACTATGAAAAGATCAGAAAGGCAATTGCATGGCTGACGGAGGCGACAGAACAGAAGAATCCGTTTGCAGATTACGAACTTGGGAAACTGTATGGAGATGGCGTGCTGATCGCAAGGGAGCTGGACAAGGCGTTTTTCCATTTGCACAGGGCAGCAGAGGCAGGAAATAAATATGCACAGTACCGACTTGGCAGATGGTATCTCACAGAAGAGTACAGGGATATCGTCAATGCAGTCCGCTATCTGACGTTGGCAGCGGAACAGAACAATGACTTTGCGGCTTACCGTTTAGGAAGACTGTACCTCGTAGGGGAAGACATGCCGAAAAATACAGAGCTTGCCATTCGGTGTCTGGAGGAGTCTGCCTATGCCGGAAACCAGTACGCGCAGTATCTCCTTGGGAAGCTATACCTCATTGGAGAAGATGTGGAACAGGATAAAGAGAAAGCATATGAATATTTCAGGCTGGCGGCAGAACAGGGAAACGTGTATGCCGCTTATTTTCTGGAACACTGGAATGACATGCCGCATCCCGACCTGTTTCTTATGGCAACGAGACTCATGCATCATTTGGGACATGCCATTGAGGAGGATGTATCTGGCAGGAAGAGAGGCGGAAACAGGATGGGCATAGACCGTAAGCTCGCGAGAAAGATCAGGGAAAAGAAGACTGCGCAAGGACATGCGCAGGATGACAGGGAAGAAATGGTGCAGACACAATAAGGATATGTGCCACAACAGAAGGGAGGATAGGATTGGGAGATTTTATTTATTTTACAGACGAGCAGAAGGAACGCGCCAACGCTGTTCCCATTGCGGATATTTTGCAGAAAGAACATGAGGAGGTGGAGCGGTCCGGAAACGAGTGGCGGTGGAAACGCCACAAAAGCGTGACTTTCCGGGGGAGCAGCTGGTACCGGCACAGCCAGCAGGTAGGGAGTCATGCGATTGACTTCATGCAGGAATTTTTCGGGATGACCTATCCGGAGGCGGTAACCTATCTGCTGGATGGAGAAACAGGACAGGTAATCCGTGGGAGCAGACAAAGCATACGGAATAATGCCGTATCCAAAAGCAGTATGCGGCAGGAGCAGAAAAGACTGATGACGGCGGCAGCCACAGGTCCATTACCGCGAGAGGAAAGGCAGGGAGCAATGACAGACAAAGGAACTATACAGGAAGAAAAAAACATATTCTGTGAAGGGGAGGCGGATTTGGGAAAAGAGAGAAAACCTCTTGTGCCGCCGGAAAAGAATGATACCATGAAACGGGTATATGCTTATCTCATGCAGAAGCGCCATATCAGCAGGGAAGTTCTTTCATTTTTTGTCAGACAAGGAACACTGTATGAATCCGCAGGGCATCACAATGCTGTATTCGTAGGAGTGGATAAGGATGGTAATATCCGCCACATCCATAAAAAGGGAACCTGTTCGGATGGCAGGAGCTTCCGCATGAATGAAGACGGTTCCGATTCGTCTTATGGTTTCGGGTATGTAGGATATGGTAACAGGTTGTATGTGTTTGAGGCGCCCATTGATCTTTTATCCTTCCTGACCTTGTATCCGAAGGACTGGCAGGAGAACAGCTATATTGTCTTAAACGGGGTGGCGGAACATGCCATGCTGCAGATGATGAGGGATTATTCAAAGCTGGATACTGTTGTCCTGTGCCTTGACCATGATCCGGCAGGCATCGAGGCATGCGGGAGGCTCGCGGAAATTTTAGTACAGAATGGCTGTACAAAAATTCAGACATTAAGACCTGCGTTCAAAGACTGGAATGAAGAATTGAAAAATCTGAATGGGGAAGAAGCCACCCCCGCACAGGAACATCCGAAGATTATGGAATGCGGCGCATGGATATCTGCGCTGAAGCAGGTAGCGGAGAGTGTGGACATGAAATATGCCACTAAGGAATATATCTGCCGCTATTATCGGGAGATTTACAATGCCCTGAGAAAAGACAGGGCAAAAGAAAATCTGGAAGAAGCATTTGACGAGGCAGGAATGCTGCTTTCAGGGGTACTGGTGCGGTGCATGGAAAAGGAAGGCAGGCTACTTGGGAAGGAAGCGGATACCGTGCATATTTTGGACAACCTGCTGAAACGCTACCGTCCCCATAGGGATAAGGGGAACTTCAATACCCGCATCCGGAACATCCAGAAAGCCTTTGAAGAAACAATGGTGGTGTTCGATACAAAGGATCTAAATCGGAAAGAGAATAAGGAATTGTTAGTAAAGAAATGTATGGCTCTGACGATGGAATGTATCAAGGCCCATATTTTTGTTGCTGTGGATTATCAGGAGCCGGTCATGGGGCAGACGCATAAAAAACAGACAGGAGGATATCAGGAACCGGAAGCAGCGACACAAAAGGGGAGGGGGATGGAACTATGCAGCCAGTAGTCATGCTTATCGGATCAGGAATTTTAATGTTCGTGGTCATTGGGGGAATCTCCCTGTTGTCGCATTATTATACCTTAAATGGAATTAAAAGTAAGACCGTAGGGGACGGACAGCACGGGACTGCGCGTTTTGCCAGCAAAAAGGAAATTGAGGAAACCTATGTACAGGTAGCCTATGAACCGGAGAAATGGAGAAGGGGAGAGAACCTGCCAACAGCGCAGGGGCTTGTGCTTGGCAGCACCGAGAGGGCAGGTAAGCTCTATGCCCTTGTGGATACAGGTGATGTCCACTGTCTGATGATTGGCGCAGCAGGCGTGGGCAAGACAGCGCACTTCCTCTACCCCAATATCGAATATGCCTGTGCCTGTGGCATGAGTTTTCTGACCACGGACACAAAGGGCGACCTCTACCGGAACTATGCGGGTATCGCAAAGAAATATTACGGTTATGAAACGGCAGTCATTGATCTGCGTAACCCGACAAGGAGTGACGGTGATAACATGCTTCATCTGGTCAATAAATACATGGACCAATATCTTGCGGACAGTCACAATCTCAGTGCCAAAGCTAAAGCAGAAAAATATGCCAAGATCACGGCAAAGACCATCATATCCTCCGGAGGAGCAGACAGCTCAAACTATGGACAGAATGCATTCTTTTATGATGCAGCGGAGGGTGTGTTGACAGCAGCCATCTTATTGATTGCGGAATTCTGTCCTAATGAAAAGCGGCATATCATCAGCGTGTTCAAACTGATACAGGATTTACTGGCTCCCTCCAAAGTAAAGGGGAAGAATCAGTTTCAGCTGCTTATGGCAAAGCTGCCGGATACCCATAAGGCGAAGTGGTTTGCAGGGGCGGCACTCAACACGGCGGAACAGTCCATGCAGTCTGTTCTGTCTACGGCACTTTCTAGACTGAATTCGTTTCTTGATTCTGAGCTGGAGCAGATACTCTGTTTTGACACCGCTATCGATGCGGAACAGTTCTGCCGCAGGAAGACGGCAGTGTTCCTTGTGATGCCAGAGGAGGACAACACGAAATACTTTATCATTTCCCTGATCTTACAGCAGCTCTATCGGGAGATACTGGTGGTGGCGGACGAGAACGGTGGAAAGCTGGACAACAGGGTGGTGTTTTACTGGGACGAGGTAGGAACCATCCCGAAGATTGAAAGCGCGGAGATGATGTTCTCGGCATCCCGATCCCGTAAGGTCAGCATCGTGCCGATGATACAGTCCTTTGCACAGTTAAACAAGAACTATGGGAAAGAAGGCGCGGAGATTATCATTGATAACTGTCAGGACACCATCTTCGGCGGGTTTGCACCCAACTCGGAATCAGCAGAGGTACTGTCAAAGAGTCTCGGCAACAAGACGGTGATGTCCGGTTCCATCAGTAGGGGGAAGAATGATCCGAGCCAGTCTCTCCAGATGATACAGCGGCCGCTAATGACACCAGATGAACTGAAGTCGCTTCCAAAGGGGAATTTTATTGTATCTAAGACAGGCAGCCATCCCATGCGCACCAAGCTAAAGCTGTTTCTGAAATGGGGGATTACTTTTGAGGAAGCGTATGAGATTGAAGAAAAATCCGCAAGAAAGGTGGCATATGCGGATAAGCAGGAGATTGAGGAGGAGATCATCCGCAGGTACTTGTGCTGTGTGGAGGAAGAACCGGAATATGCAGAGCAGAATACCACGAACAGGAATGGAGGGATACAGCAGGCACAGATGAATGATACAGTGGCAAGAGTCCGTCAATCATTGCGGACAGAGGATTAAAAATCAGAAATGGGGTTAAGCATGACATATGACAGAAAAATCTATGAGGCTGATCTGCCACACAGAGCCATAGCCGTATACTTGTATCTACAGAACCGTGCAGACAGTGAAGGAACATGCTACCCTGCAATCGGTACCATTGCGAGGGAGCTGCACCTTTCTGTCAGCACGGTCAAGAGGGCAATCCGTGATCTGGAGGAAAACGGCTTTATCCGCAAGAAACAGCGGTGGCGTGATAATGGCGGCAGGAGCAGCCTGCTTTTTGAAATCATAAGATAAGCACCAAGGGTGTACTGCGTAGGCCGGGTGGACTATGGTATGGTTCACCGTGACCTGTGCAGGGAAGTAATCACTTTAACTGTCAAAGCAGAGAAAAAACAATGTTTTCCCCAACAGGGATTACAGTGTTTTTAAGTTTTACATTTTCTCCGCTATCGGCATCACAAGTCTCGAACAATATTTTCCCGGATCGATTTCCCGTCCGGTATAAGATGCCACGATGCCGATGATACGCGGCAGTGCGGCAGGAGTAAGCCCGCGTTTTTTTGCTTCCCTGCCAAGCCTGAGCCATGCTTCATCTATACGGCTGTAATCACCGCAATATAAGACGGAGAGCACCTTGCAGGAAGAAAAGCGGACTGCGTTTTCCGGCGCACTCTCAGGACGGACGGGCACACATACCTGAAATGGATAGGGCTCCGTAGCAATCCGCTCTTCCAGATAATCGGTACGTTCATTTACGACAAAAAGCGGCTCCTGTGAAAGCACATATCCATTTTCCACACATTCATGGAAAAAGTTGTACATGGCGTTATATTTTTCCTGCCATGCCAGCCCGATGTACCTGCGCATGCAGCAGACAGTTTCAGGAAGCGTCATTATTTGTACAGACATGCTGGGACCCGTCATTGCACGAATCCGCAGTTCTTCCACATTTCTTTGTAACAGGCTCAGTTTGTCTTCCAATATGGCGAGAAGCTCTGATGCTTCGCCGCCCTGCGCAAAATAGGTGGACGTCTCTTTTGCGTTAAATCCCATTGACTGAAACATCTGTATCTGTAAAACACGGGAGATATTGTGGTTGTCATAGTAGCGCCATCCGTTGCTTT
>VIDN01353811.1_pt1 | contig 12301 bp, 9 predicted proteins | sample 5025121 | NCBI WGS metagenome assembly VIDN01 (sample SAMN11852952, study PRJNA449069) | gut metagenome | isolation source: stool from female vole | host: Microtus ochrogaster | place: USA:Florida | collected 2017 | reverse complement strand
TTCCAGATATAGCTTTCCACCAGCACCCAAAAGGCCGCTGATGTTCCAAGATAATCTTTATGTACCTCTCCCCAAAGCCCTGACCACTCACCCAGCCGGGAAAGAAATAAATTGAGAAATCCCTGCTTGTAAAAAAACATTTTCCAGACCATCACAATGGCTGCCGTGGGTATGGCAAGGGGAAACAAATAAATGGATTTGATCCATCTCTTATTTTTCAGGGTATTTAACAGCAGTGCCGTCACAAATCCCAAAAACACCAGCAGGGGAATACAAACAAACGTAAATTTCAAAGTGTTTTTCACCGCTAGTACAAAGGCCTGATTTTGAAAGATCATCTGGTAGTTTTTTATGCCGTTAAACTGTCCCGTCACTGCCGTGGTAAAGGATCTTCGCACCACATCCCCAAAGGGTAGCAGCACGAAGATCATAATTCCCATAAATCCGGGTGTAACAAATAAATAAAAAAATTTTTGCTTTTTCTTTAACATTTGATAACCTTCTTTTGATGTAATTGCACCGGATTTCCTCATGCATTTCCGCCATGCATTGCAGCTTTATTCTGAGAGATAAATTGCAAGCTGTTGTTCGATTGTCTCCAGTGTCTCATCAAGACTTTGCTCTTCCTGTATATATTTTTCTCCCGCTTCAAACACCGTCTTTTCCAAAACCATGTCTGCAATATAAGGAGTATCTGCCGATTCCAGCCAGCTTCGGAATGCCTCCATTTCTTCCTCTGTTGCTATGAAAACACTAAAATCCGTTTCCCGTCCATCCTCGTCAATGACCGCCATCATGCCATATTCTCCATTTTCGCCCACAGAACCTTCCTCAGGCTGGAAGCTTTCCTCCAAGGCTTCCTTGTTGATTACATAGCTGCCAAGCGCTGTCTGGACTTCCTTTCCCAGAAACTCCCTGAAAAATTCTTCTGCTCGTTCCATTTTTCCGGATGCCGCATTGATTCCCAGCATTGTCGCAGGTATATAAACGTTCTCACACAAGCCCTTTGCAGGTGCAAACATTGCATTTTCAAATCCCTTATTCTTAGTGACAGAGGTTAGACTCCAATATCCATACGGATAGGTGGTGACCCCCATTGATAACTGCAGGTAATCTCCCGCAAAATATACTTCATTATTACCATATTGGGTAATGTCATACATCCAGTCCTCCCCAAGTTCCCTAGCATTATATTCCTCCATCCATCTATGTTCCTCCAGGCTCTTTTCATTGATCCCGTCCATCTGGGCATCATAAATTTTTTTCATCTGGGTAAGGAACTCCCTAATTGCCTCCTGATCGATTTCCCCGTTATCCTTTTTCCACATAGGTGCAGCAATAGGCGCAAAAGCCTTCATGATCGCCTTTTCATTGCAACTGTAAATAATGTCCTTTCCCGGGTTGTCTTCCCTGAGACGGCAAATCTCATCCGCTATTGAGGTGAGGTCTTTCATCCCTGAAACATATTCTTTCCTGCCCAGCACAGCAGGCAGATAAACCTCTGCCGGGACAACGTAAATCTTTCCGTCCTTTGCCATTGCCTGATATAGATTTTCGTAAAAATCCACTTCCTTACTCAAGTCTCCCATCAGATCCGTCAGGTCAAGGAGCAGCCCCTTTTCCACATAAGAATCCATAGGAAGCCCATCCATCATCAGGACATCCGGTCCTTCTCCCGCCATAATCCGTGTATTTAATTTCTTTAAAGCATCCTCCCTGGTAACAGCTTCCCCTTCCGCCATGCCAATCTCGTAGTCCACATAAACCTCCGGATGATTGATCTGGTAAAGGGAAATTGCCGTGCGGATACTATAGCTGTCCTCAAGGCTATACACGCTCAGGCTTTCTACAGGGGCTGATGGCATATTGGGATCGTATGTAAAGCGTATCAGCTTTCCGGCATTGGAAACCGCCAAAAACTCCCCTCCCACGAGGGCTCCTCCCGTAAGGGCAGTATCCGTAAGGGCAGTATCCGTAAGGGAAACCATACCTTTCAAGCTATACAGAGGACTTCCCAGCCTGGACAATTTTCCATCAATCAACTGTTCTATGCTGCCATCCTCTATATGATATTGATGCAGCCCTTTATCTCCTGCCAGATAAAGTTCATCCTTTTCTCCCGGGAAAAGATACAGATCATACCAGCTTCCTCCATTAAAATCCCGATCCTGATAATTTTCCTCTATAAAAGCTGACAATTCCTCCGCTTCCATAATTTCTTTCTTTTCCAGATCATAAAGAAGAGGAACTGTAAAATCGTAGCCGTCCGCAATCAAAAGATTCCCCTGAAACTGTAATAGCTGCGGTCTGCCATCCGCTGTGAGAAACAACTCACTGCTGCCATCCTCATGCACCTCGTAAATTTTATCCCCAAGAGTTGTCACAAAAATCCTGCCGGAATCCGAAAACCAGATCCTGTTAGGGTACATTTCATCCTCTGATAGAGAAATCTCTACAGGAACTACAGTTCCGTCCGGCTTTACCAACTCACACAAGGGGTGAAAATCAAATGCTGAATATTCTTCCTGCTCTTCTCCGCTTTCTTCGCCATAATCACTATAGATAACCCCCAGCGTTCCATCGGGTCCTGCCTGGAGATCCAAAAAATAAGCATGCTCAAACATCTCATCTAACCATGAACTATTTATATTTTCCCATGTTGCCCCGGAGTCCTTTGACTCCCAGATTCCGGAAGATGTATCTGTTATAATAAGGGTCCCGTCCAGCAGTTTTTTCATCCCGCTGACAATCCCCAGCTTCTGCGTCAGGTCTATTTCCTCTTCCGCATACCGCCCCATTGCAGTGCCCAGATCTCCCAAACTGCTCTCCTGTGTCTCTCCCTGAGAATTCCCTGGGCTGCCATCTGTCCTGCTATTTTGGTTTCCACATCCTGCTGCTAAAATCAGCGCCACTGCTGATAATACACACAATGCCCTTTTCATTGAAAAACTTTTCACCGATAAACTTTTCATTCTAACGACTCCTTCCTGCTTTCTAATGCATTAACTTTTTGATTCATGCCAAGATACATCAAATCATTCACTTTATTATGTTTTGACTATTACAATAGTCATTTCATTCTCAGACTATCACAGTAGTCACATCATGTCAATTGTTTTTTCTTTCCTTGCGAATTTCGTTGTGGTTTGTACAATAACTGTTATAATATTTTTATTACGTGAAAAGGAGAATCGGGTTATGGCACGAACCGAAAAGGTTGAATTGACAGTATTATGTTTAGTGTATAATGAAGACGCCTATTTGTTGCAGGATCGGGTTAAAGAGGATTGGAAAGGCTATACATTACCTGGCGGACACATTGAAAACGGAGAATCAATTGTTCATGCCATAGTACGTGAAATGAAAGAGGAAACAGGCTTGACAATTTTAAATCCAAAGCTTTGCGGAGTAAAGCAATTTCCAATAGAAGATGGGCGGTACATGGTTTTTCTTTTTCGTACGGACAAATATGAAGGGGAACTCATTTCTTCAGAAGAAGGCAATATGCACTGGGTAAAAAAGAAAGAATTATCAAATGTGAATTTGGTAGATGATTTTAACGAGTTACTTCAAGTGATATTAGATGATAATTTAAATGAATTTCAATATATCATTGAAGGGGATCAATGGAAGGTTGTGCTGAAATAAAAATCTTTCACAAGCAACTAAAAGCTGCGGAAAAGCACTTTCATGTTGGTGGTAAAATAACATTGTTATTTTGTATAATATGAATCAATATAGAAAACTGCCGGTGAACAGATGAATCGGCCAGAACAGGAGAAGGTATGAGAGTATTATTAACATCAGCAGGCCTAGAAACAGAAGAAATTAAAGAATGCTTTATGAACATGGCGGGTAAAGATATGTCTATAGTAAAGGCATTATTTATTCCCACGGCGGCAATAGATGCAGACGCAATAAACGTATTACCCAAATGCATGAATGATTTGCTAAAATGCGGTATTTTAAATAAAAATATCAAGGTATATGATTTACATGTCGGAATGGCAATTGAAGAATTACAACAATATGACGTAGTATATTTGTGTGGCGGCAATACACATTATTTGCTTGAAAGAATTAATGACACCAAATTTAATAAGTCTTTAATGGAGTATATCAATGACAATGGTTTCGTAATTGGAGTAAGTGCCGGAAGCCTCATTTTTTCCAACAATTTAAATAATAATTTGGGCTTGATAGATACGAAGTTAGACGTCCATTGTATGGCAGGGGAAAAAAGGGGAAAATTAACCTATCCGCTAAAGGATAATGTGAGGCTCACAAATACCTGTGCACTTGTAATACGAAATTTTCCTGATGGAATGGAAATAATTGGAGATTAAAAAAGGGGACGATTTACCACCATCCCCATCCTGTCCAGGCTCTCGCCACATCCCTGGACTCTTCCTCCGAAAGCCTGACAAGCCCTACGATTGCTCCGTCCTCATTACGTTCGGTCACTACACCAGTATCTCCGTTTCCATTACCGGCTTCTCTTGCATATACCCGCCCCGAAAAACCGGTTCCATCCAAATTCTGGTTGTCAGCAAAAAAGTAAACCGGCTCGCCGCCAAAGTATAATTGATAATCGTCAGAAGTGAACTGAACCTGCAATCCATAAACCTCAAACTCATCTGCAAGCTTCTGAAGCGGCATAATCATGCCATCCTGCAATTCCGCCTTTTCCATTACCGTTTGAACTTGGTCCATTTCCACATCCGCCGATGCCAAAGTTACAGCATCTACTGACTGTTCTGCTGTATCTTCTGTTTCAACTGTTACGATATTCACTGTGGCATACGATGCGCCCAGTTCGTCCGTTACCGTATATGTATATTCTTCCACACCGTCTCCATATGATGCCTCTATACCCTCATCTGCAGTGATCACATATTCTGCAACACCTACACTAGCCGCAAAGGTCTGAGTGCCCAGAAAAGCGGTCAAAGCCAATATTACAGCCAATACTGCCACTATCACACTGCTGATTTTCGTTTTTCCGGCTGTCATTACTGCCAGAATCCGCTCCTTTACTGCATTTTTCCCAAATCCCAATGCAGTGCGGAATCCCTCTGCCCTGTACTCCGCCATAGACAGCAGTGCTAATGCATAATCCTGTTTGTCCGCCATACATTTTCTTACTGCTGTTTCATCGCACAAAAGTTCAATATCTCTGTTAAACAAAGAATACATTAACCAGACAAGGGGATTAAACCAATGGATGCACAATGCCGCATGAGCCACCAGCTTTTTTAGGTTGTCATGATTCCTGATATGCACCAGTTCATGTAAAAGGCATAATCCCAGCTCCTTCTCCTCTTTTAAGAAGATACCTTTGGGAAAAATAATGGCAGGGCGGAACACACCATAAGTTACGGGGGTAGCTGTCCGGTCAGAAATGCGGAAGTCTATCTTTTCAAGATATCCCCATTCCATGTCCTCAACTTCCATCATCCTGATCAGGCGCTTTTTTTCGCACTTCTCCATGGGTAAACTTTCCCTGAAAAGCCTGCTGTCCCTCAGATAAAAATAAACAGAACCAACGCACATTACTACTATTCCAGTCAGATAAAGAACCGTAAGAATATCACTCCAATACAATCTTTGAGGCATCTCTGCTGTCCAAAATATTCCTTTCGCATTTCCCATCCCCAAATCTGCAGTGGTGACTACGACTGTACCAAAAGAATAATCATCAGACACCGTACCAAACTTTTCTGTTACCAAGGCAGGTATTCCCGAAAACGGAAAAGTTATGATAAACGGCAGAAGCAGACGTAAAACTACGATTTCCCAAAGTATGACCATAATTCTCTTGGGAATCCGGCGCACAAATAATAAACGAAACAGCACAATCCCAATGATCAGAATACCTGCTGCCATGCTCATTTCTTTTAAACTCATGTGCACTATGCTCATTTTTTATCCTCCTGCCCCAAATCATTGACCATCTTTCGCAGCTGGGCTATTTCCTGTTTCGACAGCTTCTTTCCGTCCAAAAATGCAGCAAAAAATTTTTCTTTGGAACCGTCAAACATCTTATCGATCAGTTCTTCCGTCTCATAATCCTGAACCTCCTGCCGGGAAATCAGCGCACTGCAGATAAATCCCGGTTCCTGCCTTTTCACCGCTCCTTTATCTACACATTTTTTGATCACAGTGTAGGTGGTATTCCTGTTCCAGCCGGTTTCTTCCTTCAAAATTTTAACGATTTCTCCGGCGGATAACTCTCCTTCCCGCCAAAGCACTTCCATAACCTTACGCTCTGAATCAAATAACTTCACCATACTGTCCCCCTCCTTCTTTAGAAAATTATCTATTCTCCTTATAGTTTGCAACATAACAATCACTAAGTAAGATCACTTTCCTGCTATATAATATTAGACTATTATAATAGTCACAGAAAGTCAAGTTTTTTGCTGTTATTAAACATGAATTTCCAACAGAAATTTATTTGAGCCGGTCAAACTGTTCCAAATAACTGCGCAACATATAAAGAGGTACATTTACCATCCAATCCTGCTCCCGGTAACCAGACATGGAACTTCTGATTGCATCCTTCAGCTCATATTTCCTGCAAAGCTCACGCAGACTCTTAGCCTGAAGATTTTCTTCAGCTTTTACCTCAACAGGAATTACCTTATTTACCTTTTGTATGACAAAATCAACTTCCCCTGAAGAATTCTCCGCACTGTAATAATACAATTCTATGCCCGAAGAAGCTAATTCCTGCGCAATAAACTGCTCTGTTAACGCCCCCTTAAACTCTGTAAATACTGCATTACCCTCCAGAAGCGTAATTGCATCCAGATTTCCCCTTGCCCCAAGCAAACCGATATCCAGCATGTAAATTTTAAATGCAGACATATCCATGTAAGAAATCAACGGCATTCCTGGTTTGCGGATCCGATGGCTCTTATGAATCAGCCCGCAGTCCAATAGCCACTGAATAGCAAGTTCAAAATCCTTTGCCCTTGCCCCTTCCCTCACCATCCCATAAATAAATTTCCGGTTTTCTTTTGCCAACTGCATGGGGATGGAATTCCAGACCATCTGGATTCTGGGAACTGTTTCTTTCGGTGCATGCTTGGAAAAATCATTGGCATAATAAAGCAGTAACTGCTGTTGCACCATCCGCACTTCCTGTAAATCATCTGTCTCTAAATACGTCATGACAGCCTCCGGCATACCGCCTACATAATAATACCTGCGAAGAAGATCCGTGTATTTATCGGCAAATGCATTAACTAGACTATAGTCTTTTCCTGCCGCCAGCTCCGCCAGTTCTTTTTGACCGACAGCCATCAAAAATTCAGTAAAATTAAGCGGATACAGCGTTAAAAAGTCAACTTTCCCTACCGGAAATGACGTTCCCTCATGCAATGCAATTCCAAGCAAGGATCCGGCAGCAACAATTGCATACTCCCTTGCATTTTCATAAAAATATTTAAGCGCACTTAATGCCCTTGGTACCTCCTGTATTTCATCAAAAATCAAAAGTGTATGATCCGCTTCTATTCTTTTCCCGCATTCAATTTTAAGCGCCGACATGATTCGTCCTATGTCATAATCCATTTCAAACACATTTTTCATGCGCTGATTGTTTTCAAAATTGATATATACCACATTTTCAAAATAACGTTTCCCAAATTCCTGCATCAGCCACGTCTTACCAACCTGCCTTGCACCTTTTATGATCAATGGTTTCCGGTTCTTTTTTTTTTCCACCTTACTAATTCCTGCATCAGCAAACGTTCCATATAAGCACCCCATTTCATACCTATTTTACGCAAGTGTAACATTTTTTAGTCGCACTTTCAACCGATTTTAACATTTTTTAGTCGCACTTTATTGCAAGCGGAAACTATAATTTTTCCAACAAATATCCGATATATATAATAACAAAACTATCCACTATTTAAATACGCATCCAAGGAGGGATCAAAGCAGTGAAAGGATTTACTGGTATTTTTATGGTGCATTCAGTGGCGGCTGTTCCCACTGTCGGCAAAACAAAGCGCGAACATTATAATCCTACTTTTACAGGAGTTTCAGAGAATTCTTCTAACGGGTCTTTTGCACAGGCTTTAGATCATGCAGAGAAAGAAGTTCAAAATTCTCCTATGGATTGTGTCACCACCACCTATGGTCGTGATCGCATGATGCGAACCTTTTTTTATCAGCCGAGGGAATACCACTTCTGACGCAAACGTGCTGGTCAGAGATTTACAAAATTACATTTTATCAGACACACAAACAGGCTTTGAAAGGTTTCTTTCAAAGCCTGTTTTATATAACAATAATTCTTATTCCGCTCTTGCCATTGCCTGCTTGAAGTCTTTCTGATCCGTAAAAATCTCATTGGTATACGGATTCTTCTTCTGATCCTTAGCACGTTTTAAGATCACAACAAATACTGCAAGATTCACTACTATCGAAATCACGGAAATAACTCCCTGCGCCGTAGGATTTGCAACGGTAGGCATTGCATCGCCAAACGCTGCGGCAGCTCCGCCTGCTCCGTATACAGAAGATACGGTTGTGAAACGGCTTGCATCCTGGAACAACGGGAATACCTGTGCAAACATGCACCACATAGCCAGCGTATTGGCACGGTTCTGAATCCAGCCGCCCTTATTCCAAAGCGCATTGGCAACAGTCGGTGCCAGCAAAAGGGCAAATCCACAGTACCATGAGTGGGTAGGAAGATTTAAATAAGTGTACTGGAAGTTCCAGATATCGTAAGCCAGAATAAAGCACCAGGTCATATCCGGCCAGAGCATATCCTTTTTATCCTTAGAGGAATAAATTCCCCACCAACCGGTCATACAGAGAATATTAAGCAGACCTGCAATACCGTTTAAGATATTCCACCAGCCACCGTAAAGCCATACGCCTTCGGAAGATTTCCACCAGCCGCCCATCACATTGCCTGCTCTGATCACAGATTCAAAATCAGACACAACAGCAATCAAAATATTAATTGCAACGATCACGAAAGGAAATACCTTAAATGCATGGGATTTTCCTAACTTACCCCATTGATACTTGATGACCATAAATCCGATACACCCGGCAAGAGCCGCATAAAGCTTAGCATAATGGAACCAGCTATTCATGTGCACATAGGTCTGGTTGTTCAGCGCCCATTCTGCCCCCTGTGCCGCTCCCACATAAATGGAAATAAAATAAATAGTCAGTGCTGCAGGAATCGCAAAAAAGCAAATGCTTCCGCCTACCTTGGTACGGCGCGCAATCTCATTCATAATGATCAGACCTGCAAATACCATCACCCAGCCCAAAATCTGCCAAAGAGTCCTTCCGTCATAAATTTGAAAAATCATAATCTCTCTCCCTCTTTCTTTAGTATACTTCTATTTCTTTTATATTAAATTCATTCCCCTGTAAAAGCCATGTTTCCGGGCTTTGACAGTAGGGACAAATTTTCCCGTGCTCCACTGTGGGGTAAGTCTGCCCGCATCCTTCGCAGTAAGTGACGGCAGGGAGCTTTTCAACAATCAGCTCCGCTCCGTCAAATAATTCTCGTTTCTTTGCCGCCCACTTCCAGCAATTCTGCAGATAGGATTCAATCACTGTGGACACCTCGCCAAGTTCCAGCACCACCTTGGAAATACCTTCCACTTTGTTTTCCTGCGCAACCTTTTCCAGATTGTCCATAATGTGAAATACAACCCCTAATTCATGCATAATTTCTTTCCTTTTACTTTTTCTTTGATGTAAACTTCACTTTCAGGGACTGCTTAATCATATTCGGCAGCACATATTTCAGCTTGTCCTCTGATTTTACCATCGTAGAGCATCCGGGATTTTCCCTGTGAAGGGTAATCGCATCAAACACACACTTGGTGGTACATACGCCGCATCCGATACACTTGTTTGGATCTACCACCGAAGCGCCGCAGCCCAGGCATCTGGAGGTCTCTGCCTTAACCTGCTCTTCCGTCAAAGTATGAGACAGGTCACGGAAAGAACGCAGCTGCGCTTCTTCTGCCTTTTCCGGCCTCTGCCTGTCAGTATTATCATAGCTTGCAATAAAGATATCCTCTTTATCCAGCTCAATGAAATCTCTCCGGTTTCTGCCGATGGTCAATGTGCAGTGCTCATGGACAAAGCGGTGAAGGGATATTGCACCCTCGCGTCCTGCCGCAATAGCATCAATAGCAAATTTCGGTCCGGTATAAACATCTCCGCCTACGAAAATATCCGGCTCGGCCGTCTGGTATGTCAGCTTATTGGCAATGGCGCCGCCGTTGGGGCGAAGCTCCACCTTGGTTCCTTTTAAAAGGTCTCCCCAGACAATTCCCTGTCCCACACTGAAGATTACATCTGAGCAGAGTACCGTCATGGTTTCATTCTCATCATACAGAGGAGCAAATCGATGGTTTTCATCATATACGCGGGTACACTTCTTGAATACGACAGCGATTGCTTTTCCGTCCTCTGTCAGAATTTCTTTCGGCCCCCAGCCATTGTTAATTGTAATCTTCTCCTCGGAAGCTTCCAGAATCTCCTCACGGCTTGCGGGCATCTCATCACGGCTCTCTAAACAGAACATGGAAACATTTCCGTCCCCACAGCGGGTGGCAGTTCTGGCCGCATCAATCGCTACATTTCCACCGCCGATTACAACCACATCTCCTCCAAGTGAAAATGCTTCTTTCTCTCCAACTTCCCGAAGGAACTCTACTGCCGTATAAACGCCTTTTGCATCCTCACCGGGGATACCTGCTTTTCTACCGCCCTGACAGCCGATTGCAACGTAAAATCCTTTATATCCCTGTTCCCTGAGTTGCTGAATCGTAATATCCTTACCAACTTCGACACCGCACTTGATCTCGACTCCCATGGCTTTGATTACATCAATCTCAGCCTGAATCAGATCTTTTTCCAATTTATAAGAAGGAATTCCGTAGGTCAGCATGCCTCCGGGCATATCACTCTTTTCAAAAATGGTAGGCTTGTAGCCCTTCTCCGCAAGGAAATATGCACAGGACAGACCTGCCGGTCCGGCACCGATAATGGCAATCTTCTCGTCAAAATGTCCCTTTAAGGAAGGAACCGTGGGCTTGGGAATATACCGTGTCTCGGCATTCAGATCCCTCTCCGCCACAAAACGCTTTACTGCATCGATGGCAACTGCCTCGTCAATGGTTCCACGGGTACAGGCATCTTCACAACGGCGGTTACAGATCCGTCCACAGATTGCCGGCAGCGGATTGTCCTTTTTGATCAGCGCCAGCGCTTCCTCATAACGTCCTTCCTTGGCAAGCTGTAAATATCCCTGTATAGCAATATGAGCAGGACAAGCGGTCTTACAAGGCGCTGTACCGGTATCATAGCAGTTGATACGGTTCACATCCCTGTAGTTGTGCGTCCACATATGTTCACCCCACTTTTGCTCCTGGGGAAGGGGCATCTTAGGGTAAGTAACTTCACTTCCGTCCTTCTTGCAAAGCTTCTGCCCCAGCTTCACTGCACCTGCCGGGCAGGCTTCCACACACTTGCCACAAGCTACACACTTTGACTTATCCACCTTTGCCACATAAGCAGAACGGGACATATTCGGTGTATTGAAAAGCTGAGAAGTACGAAGGGCATAGCAGACATTTACGTTACAGTTACAGATTGCAAAAATCTTGTTTGCGCCATCGATATTCGTAATCTGATGGACGAATCCATTGTCCTCCGCCTGTTTGAAAATCGCAAGGGCTTCTTCTCTGGTGATATAGCGTCCATCCTTCTGAGTTTCAACCACATAATCCGCCATATCTCCTACCGCTACACACCAACCCTCCGGATCATCAGCACATCCCTCATCATGCTTTAAGCGGGAACGCCGACAGGAGCAGGGACTTGCCGCATATTTGCCTTCATACTTGGTAAGCCAGTAAGAAATATGCTCCAGATCAATGGATTCACTTTCCATCTCAATTGCCTTTTCTACCGGAATGACATGCATACCGATTCCGTTACCGCCCTCCCCTACAAAAGGAGTAACATGCTCCAAAGGCAGCCTTGACATATGTTCAAAAAACAGGGTAACTTCAGGGTTCGACTCAACAATACTACTGTTCATATTGAAGAATTCCCCTGATCCCGGCACAAACATGGGAAGTACATACTGCTTCTCATGCTGGGGGTTTTCCCAGTTATATTCCAAAAGGCCTTTTCTGGACATTTCCTGAAGCTTCGGTTCCAGCTCCTTTTCCGGAATGCCGGTGAGCTTCACCATCTCCGGAAGAGTCTTAGGCTTGCGTACTCCCATTTTTAACGCAAT
>VIDN01409931.1_pt1 | contig 12595 bp, 10 predicted proteins | sample 5025121 | NCBI WGS metagenome assembly VIDN01 (sample SAMN11852952, study PRJNA449069) | gut metagenome | isolation source: stool from female vole | host: Microtus ochrogaster | place: USA:Florida | collected 2017 | reverse complement strand
TTCTTCACCGCTTTTAGAGGTGTTGTGCTGATTTCTTGATTCTCCCAAGAAACTTGGTCTAATTTAAAACATTTTAAATTTACCACCACCTTTTCTGAAAGAACCAAAAACAGCCATTGTAATTCACCCACCCCAAATGTTATATTAAAAATAAAAAAGAAAGGAAACAACAATGACCAGATATGTTGTCAAAAGAAATAAACGGCAGTAAAGTGAAATTTCCCGGAATAGTAAGCCCGCAAAAGGTAGCGGAAAAGGCGATAAAAGACTCAAAAAAAGGAAAAGATGTGTCGGTTTGTTCTTTCTATGTAAAATGCCAGCATCTTAATGTGAAACTCCTTCCTCATAATTTGGTAATGCATTTACCGCTGTCACATTGACAGTGAAGCGGGTATTTTAGTCAATCCTTTGGGCGAAAACTTCACAATTGACTTGCCATTTTCCATTATTTAAGACAGTAATGTTCTGCCAATGAAAGGTTGATTTTGTTATTTCGGAAAAAAACCATTTATTGTAATTATTGTCAAGAAGCGTGCATACAATTTTTCCCTGTTCTTTATGGATTTCCAAACGCGTTGTATATTTCGTACATACATAGGTCATGTCGTAACAGTGTTTTTCATGATTATACATTCTTACGGCAACGCCGTATTCGGCGTTCGGCTGTGGGTCGGTATCCTTCGTATCTCTTGAAGGGCAAATAAAAATGTCTTCTATAGCCGTACCCTCCAACACTCTTCTAAAGTACCATTCGCCTTTTAATTTTCTTCCGTTTGGTTCGAGGTAATCAAATTTCCAATCTCCTATTAATGGGGCATACCAATCGTCTTCTTCGGGAATCATATTGTTTCTTTCCTCGCTCATCAATGCTTTTACAAATTTGTCCATAATAATCCGCCTTTCTGCGCTCTAATGGTTCAAATGCTGAGAAATTGCACCATGAAAGCTTTTTAATTTTCGTTAAGTATACTCTATATGAGCGACAACTAGCTGTCGTAATTAGTGAAAAAACTTTTAGCTGTTTCTATTAGCTCGTCTCTATAATCTGTTGGAGATACTATCTTTATCCGATTCCCGAAACTCAGCAGAAGAGCTTTCCATAGACGTTCCGTTGCCGGCACATTGATAAAAATTTCAGAACACCTTTTGACCGCCTTCTCGCTCTATAATGGCATTATATTTTTCTATTATTGAATTTAAGGTATCATTTGTATATGAAGTGGCAAGGCTTTCCAAAGCCTTAATAATCATTTGCTGCTCATCTCTTCGTACATTAATATTTTTCATTTTGTAGGTAGGCAGAATGGAATAACCGCCATACCTGCCACCGGATGAATAAACGGGTATACCAATAGAGGATATGCTGATGATATCCCTCTGAATGGTTCTTGTTGATACATGAAAAAGTTCTGCCAAATAGCTTGCCGGAACATTATCATGGTTGATGAGATAAATTATGATTTCAAGGATTCTGTCAGTTTTTATTGGGGCTGCCTCCTCTCAATAATTTTTGTTAATAAGTATAACATAAAATACGTTGGCAGCAAAATACTTGAATGATGGGTGAAGGTGTATATTCAGCCAAATTATGATGCGTCTGCAGAGTGGATAGTCTATGCAATAGATGGAAATTCTGACTTTGTGAAGATGACGATAGGCTATAGTGCGCAGCGCAAATACGGATGATTATTGGTATCTTTATCTAATGAGCCGCAGTATGAGATAGGTCTGTATTGCTGAGACCGATAATATAGATTTAATAATAAAATAGTTCACGGAGTTTTATGAAAAAGTGCAGGTCATTCATTGTTTGTCTGCTGATATTGTCGGCCTTCTTGTTGTTTGGTGTTTATGAAAAAAATAGAAATACGAAAATGGAGACTTTTAATGTAAATTCTACAACAAAGGAAGAAATTACGGATGAGTTGGTCGTAGCATTATTTATTGAGGAAATCACAAATGAAATAATAGATTTTTATTCGGAATATTATTCAGGTGAGATTGAAGTTTATAATTATGAGATAAGCATTGTAGATATTACAAAAATCAGAAATGGTTTGGAAGGCTTTATTGCGATTAAATTTGGCGTAACGCCGCAGATAGGGGCGCATAATCCTCTGGGATATGATGAAATCTCATATATCGTGGATTCAAGAGGAAATAAGAAGCCGGTCAAATATGAACACTTAAAAAATTATGAAATACCGGAAAGATTTCAGGAATACATAATAAAGCCGCCGGAATAAGAACCTTTTTAATTTATACCTTGACTGTATCGTTTATAAAGGTAATAACTATAAGAAATACAGTCTGATTTGTTAAAGTACTTTTGGAAAAAGCAGAATTTTCTTGAAATACGGAAAGAGGTGTACTATGAAAGCGAATTATAAAAACGAGGGGCTTACCCTTTTAAAGAAGGGGCAAAAGGGTATTGTTCATGCCATATTCAGCCGTTTCGGGCTGATTTTACTTTTGCTTGTTATGCAGGTTCTTATTCTTTTCAGTATTTTTCAATGGTTTGAGGAATTTCTGCCACATATTTTAGGCGCAACGATGCTGTTTACAGTTATTATGGTAATTTATCTTTTGAACAGCAGGATTAACCCAACAGCGAAAATAACTTGGTTGATTGTGATTATGCTTCTGCCTGTATTCGGTGTCCTGTTGTTTTTATATACCCAGACTGAGATTGGGCACAGGGTTTTAAAAAAACGTATCAATCAAATCATTACAGCTTATATTTGCGTACTATATCTGCAATTTCCAGCCGGCGGGTTTGTGGCATGAAAATACCTGTTGGATTGCTGCACGTGGGCATTAAGTAAATTCCCTTTATTTCCGTATTCCTGCAGACAGCTGACAAAGCCGTCGGCGACATGCCGTATTCGTCCGTATCAACGGCTATTTTATCACCTGCTTCAAACATTGAGATAAGTATGACGGACAAGGCATTTTGCGCTCCGGCAGACAATAATATGTTTTGCGGTTCCGTGTGAATGCCCAGTCTACGGAGCCGGTTTAGCGTTACACCCTGTAATGGCAATCCTCCTCTTCCCCGTCTGGGAAATAGATTTCATACCAAATTAAAAAGCAGTACACTGCCCAAAGCTTTCTGTTGGTATTTCCCCGACCGCAGCCACGTCCTTCCAGAAGTTCTTCCAAAGCCTCCCGGTTGAAGAATTTCTCGGCAGCGGGAGAGTCGAAAGCTCGGATAATGGCTCTGGAGCCCATCTCGGAGGTCAAAAAGTGTCCGAGAGGAACGGGGAAACCCAGTTTTCTGCGCTCGGAGCTATCTGCGGGGAGGTGTCGTGCAGCGACCTTACGGAATAAGTATTTGGATACCTGCCCTTTCTGCTTATACTTTGAGGGAAGATGGCGTGCTGCTTCAAAGACTTCTCTGTCCAGATAGGGCACCCGCAGCTCAAGTGAGTGTGCCATACTCATGCGGTCCGCCTTTTGCAGGATATCGCCGGGAAGCCAGTGTAGAAGGTCTATGTATTGCATACGGCTTGCCTCATCCAGCGTGCTCGTATCCTGATAATCTTTAGCAAGATATTCCTGTGGGGAAGGTGTCTGCGTCTTGTGTTTCAACAGATGTTTTCTTTCGTCTGCGGTAAAAAGATTTGCATTTCCGATAAAGCGTTTCTCCACCGGCAAGCTTCCTCGTATGAGAAAACTGCGGCCTCTTATCTTTGGCAGCCGGCAGGCAAGAGTCGCGATTTTTTCCCTTAAGGGTGTGGGAAGCTTTTGGTATAAATGCAGGGCGTTGGGCTCACAGTAGATACAATATCCTCCGAACAGCTCGTCGGCGCCCTCTCCGGACACAACGACCTTCACCTGTCTTGCCGCTTCCCGGGAGAGAAAGTACAGGGCAACGGCAGAAGAATCCCCGCTTGGTTCGTCCATATGGTAAAGCACCTCAGGAACTGCCTCCCAGAATTCTTTTTCGGAAATCCGTTTCTCCCTATGCTCCAACTGTAGTGTTTCGGCAAGCTCGGCGGCAAAAGGGATTTCATTATAGCGGCTTGGTCCGTTGCCAAAGCCTACGGTAAAGGTTTTGTTTCCGGTGAATTCCGCGGCAACAAGGCCGGAGTCCACCCCGCCGGAAAGAAAGGTTCCGATTTCCACATCCGCCGCCATATGGGCATTCACGGAATTCGATATTACTTGGTCAAGCTCGTCAAGCCATTCCTCTTCGGATTTTGGATTTTGTTCTTTAGAAGTGTCCGGTTTTAGCTCCGGTATAAAATATCGCTTTAATTCCAAGGTGTATTGTGTTTTTCGGTATATAAGGCAGTGCCCTGGACGCAGCTGTCTTATGCCCTGAAAAAAGGTTTCCTCCAGCGCGGAATATTGGAAGGACAGATACTGTTCCAAGGCTTCAGGATTCAGTCGTTTTTTATAGGCAGGATGAGATAAGATACTTTTAATCTCAGATGCAAAGATAAGGCAGCCCTCCGCCAGTGTATAATAAAAAGGTTTAATTCCGAAAGGGTCCCTGGCAGCGTAGAACGTCTGTTTTTTTTCATTCCAGATAGCAAAGGCGAACATCCCCCGCAGATGTTCAGGTAAGCGTTCCCCCCACTCCTCATATCCATGAAGCAGCACCTCGGAATCCCCTTGGCTGGAAAAGCTGTGTCCGGCTCTTAACAGCTCCATACGCAGCTCTTGATAGTTATAGATTTCCCCATTGAATACCAAAATCTTATCTTTGGTTTCATTTACCATTGGCTGTATGCTTCCTTCCAAATCGATGATGCTCAGGCGGCGAAATCCCAAAGCTGCATTCTCAGACATCCAGCTGTTTCCTTGATCGGGTCCTCTGTGAATCAGGGCAGTCATCATCATTTCCAAAATTCGTTCTCTGGAAGGAATTGCCTGCCATGCAGTCTCGTTTCTTTTTTTCTTGTTCCTTAATGCGCAGAGCGTTTGTTCCTCTATGCTGTTTTTTTCTATAAATCCGCATATTCCACACATAATCAATACTCCTCATAAATGATATTTCATGGTATTAAACCATGCAGACATTATTGGATATAAGGCGGCAACCTACGCTATTGCCTTTTAAAGCGGCAGGATAGGTATGCTTCCTTATGGATTTAGTTTAGAGGAGAAATGTATCTTATGCTTGACAAATTTGTTGCTAAAATGTTTCCGGTTGTAAACTTTTTCCTAAAACAGTCATGGAATGCCTGATGCGTCAGGGCATTCCATGACTGTAAAGATGTTTTCATATGTAAGTAAAGGAGAATTTTTACCGCTATAGCTCCAAAATGATGCATTTTCTTTTGGTCAAGGTTTCATCCTCATAGGTTTCTAACAGAACTCGCCTTGTTTCTTCATCATATTCCATGCTGATTAGATTTTGCAGATTTTTGTACAACAGCTTCCCTTCCGTTCCTCCGGCGGGGTACAGATACAAATCCGCGGAACGGATATCCCACAGGCTTTGAATGTAAAGCGGGCTGTCCGTATTTCCTTCCGTGATCTGATTGACATTCATATTGTTATCTTTTATCTCGAAATCCTGTGCTATCACAATCAGAAATTCACCGGTATCCAGCCGCAGGAAATCCCAGACAATATTCGGGAATTCCATAGAATCCGCCATGGGATTTTCGACGGGATTGATGCATGTTTTTAAAATTCTCGATGCATCCTCTAAATAATAAACGGAATTTTCTTCCACAGAAAACTCATATTTCAAGTATGGCATTTTAAGCGCTACATTTCCGTCCAGATAGCTGTCGGTGTAGGTTTGTTGGGAATACTCGGAATCGTCTGCCGGAGAAATATCAAGAGTTTTCCAACATCGCTGCTGTACCGAAACAGAGTCCTTATCATCTCTGCGAAAGCTTAAAAGCGCTACGTCATCGGAAATGTCATAAAGCGCTGCAGCCCATAATTTGTCAGGAGTATCAATGGTATCATTATAATATTGTAGTGTCCGAGCCGGCGGATACAAAAGCGAGAAATTTTCAAGCACAATCCGCTCAGGCTCTTCTTTAGAAGGCACTGTATTGCGGCAGTCATATATGGGAACATATCGCTGGGAACCGGTAGTGACGCCGAACACGTCAAAGGTTACCCAACGGCCGCTTGGGGAAAACGAGCCTTTCAGAATTCCGTCGATTTCCATACTGCCTTCGTATAAGAGCAAAGGATCCTGCTCTCCGAGGGTATATAGCCAAACTATGCGGGTTTCCCAAAATACGGAACGGAGATACACCAGAAATTGTTTCCCGTCAGGGGAGGGAAGCAGCTTCTCTATGTATAAATCCCCGTTGAACGTTCCCTCCGAGGGTTCAAGCCAGTCTTCCCAAAATTGAAAAAAGTTCTCTATCGTGTCATAAAAGCCATAGCGGTAATCCACTTGCTGATAGGCGAGTGTTCTTTCTTCATCCTGTTCTTTCGACAGTATGTGAATTTCATTTTCGCTACAGCCCTTAAGAAAAGCGCTTTTTCCCAGCGTACCCCTTGTCTCATATGCGTAGGTATATATCTTTTTTACAGTATAATCCTTTGAGGAGTCTGATTCTAGCGTTTCCTCCTCCAAGGCTACCGACCTTGGAAGCAGCAGGGTCTTTTCCTCGGGAGCACAGCCTGCAAGCGGTAAAAAAGCGGTAAGCAGCAATGAAGCAGTGAGCAGCAGGGAAGTGGCGGGGCGCATCGGCGAATGGTTTTTGATATGTAGACTTTTTCTCCGATTCATCCTGTTTCCTCCCTTTGTTCCGCCTTGAAACGAATGTAAAATATAGTCTGTGCTGCTGGTTTGCTACGCACGCCGATGGTTCCGTCGTGTTCTTCCATGATTTTCCGGCAAATGGAAAGCCCCAGCCCCGAGCTTCCCTGTTCTCGGGAGTATGCCTTGTCCACCCGGTAAAAGGGTTCAAATATCCGTTCCTGTTCCTCAGGGCTTAGCCCCTTTCCCTGATTTCGGACGGTCAAAAGGACAAAGCCGTTTTTCCGTGAGCCCTTAATGCGGATTGTGGTATGGCTGTTTCCGTATTTTATGGCATTATCTACCAGATTGATCAGCACCTGACGCAGCCGTTCCTCCACGCCTAACACCCATAGCTTTTCTGAAAATTCTGTTTCGATCCGCATTTCATATCGATTTGCCTTGATTTGCAGTGCCGAAGCCACGCTGCATGCGGTATCAGCCAAATCCACAAGCTGCTTTTCCATATAAATGCCCTTGTCAGACATTTCCAGAAGCTGAAGCACCATCTGATGCATACGTGTGCTTTCCTGTAAAATATGGTGCAGACCCTGCCTTGTCAAAGTCTCATCCGCCCCTTGGTCCGCTTCCATAAGCTGGGCGTAACCCTGAATGGTAGTCAGGGGAGTTTTCAGCTCATGGGTCATATTGTTGTAGAATTCCTGTCTGCTGCCTAACAGCTTGACAATTTGTTCCTTATCTGCCTGCATTTTCTCAAACTGTGAGCCAATCGTTTCCAGCATTACGCTGAAATTCCGGGATAATTCTCCAACCTCGTTCCTGCGCTCGGAATCCGTCAGCTGGGCAAGAAGCTGCATATCGTTCTGTTCCTTGGAAAGATTCTGTACTACTTGACGAGAAATTTTTGTCAATTTCTGGATGGGTGACAACAGCCTGCCTATGAAAAATGCGAGGAGCAGGAATGTCAGGACGAATACGGCGGCCGCCGTTTGGTAGACCAACCGCTCCGTCTGCCTGATTTGCACATAGAGCCGGGAGGTATCTATCTGATAACGGATAATACCTAAGGTCTGACCCTCAATCACCACGGGCATGGAAAAGAAGACCAGCATCTTGTCAGGTTCGGGGTATGTCATGGTAAATGCGGCATTACCCGCCAGAGCCTGCCGTAAATCTTCGCCGGTTCCGTCTTCCTGCAGCTGGTTGCTCCCGCTGAGGTATTGTCCTTTAGTATCCAATACATTCAGACGTTTTCCGCCCAGAAGCTTCAGTTCCTGAGCAATATCCTCCGCAATCTGGCGGTAGCTTTCTTCGTCATTGTTTGCCTTATGAAGCATCAAAAGCTGTCTGACATAGATAAGGGTATTTTCCTGTATTACCTGCAGTTCCCGAATGATTTGTTCTTCTTGGTTCTGTCTTAACCGCGTGTGGATTCCGCCGTATAAAATGTAGCCGCCGGCAAGAAATATGGCAAACAGTACCAATGCCATCTGACGGCGGATTCCGAAGCGGTAGGGATCTTTATTGAGGAACATATTTATACCCCACTCCGAAAACCGTTACCAATGCTTCCTCCAGTCCGGTCTTCTTACGAATGCGTTGCACATGAATATCTACTGTTCTGGTGTCACCTGCAAAATCATATCCCCAAATCGAATCCAGCAGTGTAGTTCTGGTAAATACCTGACGGGGATGCTTTAGAAAGCATACCAGCAGATCATATTCCTTGGGAGTCAGATTCAAAAGCTCTCCCTGCCGGTAGACGCTGTGTTCCCGTTCCACCACGGTCAGATTCCCGCAGACTATCTGTTCTTCGGAGTCTTCCTCGTGGGCTTTGTCGAACCGGCGCAGAATCGTCCGCACACGTGCCACCACCTCACGCAAGTCAAAGGGCTTCGTAATGTAATCGTCCGCACCTGCCTCCAAACCGCAGAGCTTGTCCTCCACATTTCCCCTTGCGGTCAGCATGATGATGGGGATTTTGTATTGCTCGGTCAGCATCCGGCATACGTTTACGCCGCTTATGTCCGGCAGCATCCAGTCTAATAGTATAAGATCCGGAGGTTCTTTTTGTGCCGTGGCGAAGCCTTCGCAGCCTGTGTAGGCGCAACGAATCAAAAAACCTTCCTTTTCAAAGCCGTATTTTAAAATATCCGCAATGGGCTTTTCGTCTTCAATGATTAAGATTTTTCTGTCTTTCATCTGCTTTTCCTCATCAGTTTTTGCTTCTAGTTTATATGATAAGTATAACTCTGATATCTCTAAAATGTAAATAATCTGTATCTAAATCCTGTAGTCTGCTGAGAGACCGTTTTTTACCTGTAATAGGAGGGATTGCAAAATTTTTATAGATAAGTGGTCAACAAGTATTGATTTTTTCTAAAAGAATGCTATAATAAAAGAATAGAACATATGTTTCTTGCATGTCATTGCGTGATTCCAGAGAACAAATCGTGTGAAAATCCATAGTAAAAGAAATAAAAATATGATATCATTTATAGGTATTAAGAATATGGCGTATGCAAAATAATTGTTTGTAATTCGACCTGTAGCGTTGTATTACAAAATGCTGATAGATAATAGATTGGAGAGGAAAATGTTTGTTACTATTCGTATTGTTGATTTTAGTGGCGGAATAGAGATTAGGTTGTGAATAGTGAATAAAAGAGAATTTCCGGCTCTTTAAGAATTGCGAAAATGAGAGCACAAAATATACAGATGGTTATTTATGAGAATTGTCAATGTTTAGTGGGAGGACTTTAAATGGCTGTTGAAAAATATACAGAAAATTTGACATTACGGGAAATGAAGTGCACGGTTGGGCGTAATGATTTTGGCTATGTTTTCCCACAGGGAGATGTTTCATCTGTTGATAAGATAGAAAAATTATTAAAAAAAGCCGGCGGAAAACCGAAGGATTGTGACTTAAACGATTTCACAAAAGGTGGGAATGGCAAAGCAAGACCGGAATATATAGTTACGTTTAATGATGACATACATACAGTTATTGTCATTGAGTGTAAAAATACGGCAAAAAAGCATCAAAGTGATGGCTTAAACAAGCCAAATAGCTATGCTGTGGATGGCGTCCTCTATTATGCGAAATTCTTAAAGGAAGAATATAATGTAATAGCTGTTGCAATCAGTGGTACAAATACAAACAATATGAAAGTTGATACCTTTTACTGGCAGAAAGGAATGGATGTATACAGTAGGCTTATTAAAGCAAGGGATATTATTTTAGAGCCTAAAAATTATATAGAGTTAGTTAAGGGAAATAAGCTGAAAAAAGAGTATTCGATTGATGAAATCAGAAATGTAGCCATTGATATGCATAATTATTTGCGCGAAATCAAAATAACAGAGGCGCATAAGCCTATTTTTATTGCGGGAATTCTGATTGCGTTGAACGATGAAGATTTTTCAAAGTCTTACTCGGCATTAACATCATATAAACTTGTTATACAAAATATTCAAAATGCCATTGAAAATGTTCTAAAAGAAAGTGACATTAAGAGTAGTAGAATTAATTATATAAAGCAAGTATTTAATGCATTGCAGGAAAATACTAAGTTTGGTGAAATACCGTTGGGGCATTTTAAATCGATAACTTGGTATATTGAACAGCTTGAAATGAAAATTAAGCCTATGATGGATTATGCTGATAGTACAGGTGACGCATTAGGGGTATTTTATCATGAATTTATTAAGTATTCAGGAGGAGACGGAAGCGGGTTAGGGATTGTATTAACTCCACAGCATTTGACTGAGTTTATGTGTGAGTTGGCGGGGGTGAATAAGAATAGCAGGGTAGTGGATATATGTTGTGGCTCCGGGTCTTTTTTAGTAACTGCTATGAGCAAAATGTTTAAGGATGCTAATCCGGATGAGGTTGAAAATATTAGGAGAAATGGGTTATATGGTGTTGAATTTGATGATGGATTGTATACGTTAGCCATTGCAAATATGATTATTCGTAAAGATGGTAAGTCCAATGTTTATAAAGGTGATTGCTTTAACGGTAAAATTGTAAAAGAATTAAAAGGAAAGAATATAAATATAGGTTTAATAAATCCACCATATTCGCAAAAAGATGTGGTTGAATTAGAATTTGTTGAGCATTTGTTAGATATATTGGCAGTTGGAGGAACGGGAGTCGTGGTTGTTCCAATGAGTTGCGCAATAGGAACGAAGTTTAAGGAGGTAAGGGAAAGGCTTTTGAAAAAGCATACACTAAAAGCTGTTTTTTCTATGCCGGATGAAATCTTTTATCCTACAGCGACCAATGTGTGTGTTATGGTGTGGGAAGCTCATGCCCCGCATGATTCTACAGTAGAGACATTTTTTGGATATTGTAAGGATGATGGTTTTGAAAAAAGGAAATATCTCGGGCGTGTAGATGTCAATAATAAATGGAGCGAGGTAAAAAACGAGTGGTTAAGTCTATATCGTAATAGAGATATAAAAGACGGCATGAGTGCCCGGAGTTGCGTGGACAACGAAAAGGAGTGGCTTTGTGAAGCATATATGAAAGTCGATTTTACAAAAATGACAGATAATGATTTTACACAGACAATTCGTGATTATTTGGCGTTTGAAATTAAGCATGGAATGGCTACTTTGGATAAGAAGTTTGAAATTGCAGACGAATCTTATAATTTGAATGTAGAAGATTGGAAAGAATATAAGATTGAAGATTTATTTGTAGTAGAGAGAGGAAAGATAAATAATTTGAATAGCTTGTCTGAGGGTAGTTGTCCAATTGTTTCGGCATATGGTGAGAACCAAGGTATTTCCTTTTTTGCAGATGAAGTGCCGGAGTATGCAAATTGTCTTACAGCATCTATGAATGGCAGCAAGACAGGGTATGTTACTTTCCATGGTTATGGATTTAATGCCAATGCGGACTGTGGTATTCTGATACCTAAATTTGAATTAAATATTTATACGGGCTTATTTATTTCGACCGTAATGAAGCAATTTTCATATAAGTACATATATGGCAGAAAATTAACTAAGAGTAGATTGGTTGCGGAAATAATTAAGCTGCCTGTAACGAAAGAGGGAATCATAGATTTTCGATTTATGGAAAATTATATGAAATCGTTGCCATATAGTGATAAAATATGATGAGATATATTAATTAACTAATTAAAGTTTAAACCAAAATATGAGTTGTCAGTAGCATGGAGGAAGAACATGAAAAAGGAGATAGTTGATAAAAAGATTATATTAGAGGACGAAAAAGATGAGAACATTGAACGGGCAGAGAATGAATATGTTGACAATGAAGGAAATATACCCAATGAATTTGTTATTAAAAGAGAAATGCTTGAAAAGACAAAGATAGTAAAGCAGACATGGTCTATTTTAGAAATATTTCAAAAAATAAAAGATAGAAAATTAATACTAGATCCCAATTACCAAAGAAGAGAAATATGGAAGGATGATAAAAAAACTGCTTTTATTGAATCTTTGTATATGGAAATAATGATTCCGCCCATATATGTCGTGGAAATACCAGGAGAAGATTTATTGTCAGAAAATAAATACGAAGTAGTAGATGGAAAACAACGATTGACAGCTATTTTAGATTTTATCAATGGAAAATTGATTTTGGCTGAAAAATCCTTGGAATATTACAATGATATATTTGGAGGAAAAAGTTTTTTGGAAGTGAGAGAAATAGCACCTGAAAAAACGACACAAATGTTATCTTCTGTACTGGATATTTATGTTATTACTGCTAATTCACCGGAATTTACAAAATATGATATTTTTGCTCGATTAAATAAAGGTGCAGAAAAATTAAAGGTCAATGAAATAAGGAGAGCCATCTATCATTCTGATGTTACTAATTATATTAAGAAATTTATTGACAATAGAATAGCGGATAATGCAGAACAAGAATTA
>VIDN01561137.1_pt1 | contig 12617 bp, 13 predicted proteins | sample 5025121 | NCBI WGS metagenome assembly VIDN01 (sample SAMN11852952, study PRJNA449069) | gut metagenome | isolation source: stool from female vole | host: Microtus ochrogaster | place: USA:Florida | collected 2017 | reverse complement strand
TATTTTTATGTGCGGATATTTTGATTTTGGGGGAGTGCAGGCTATGGTAGATATCATAAAAGATAATAGTAACACTCAAAAATCTAGAGATATAATACTTTTCCATATTCATTACAAGAGCACACAGAAAACCGCACCAGCATGGACAAGATACTCCAAAATGATATAGTTATATAAGCATTATGATATGCAAATTTTGAGAAATGGAGAAATTTTGATTATGAAAAAACAAACATTGAAAAAGCTTGGGAGGATTATATACTTCTAATTCTTCCCAAAGAGGAGGATTTTATGAACATAGAAACTGATACAATGCTTGAAGCAGTCAATCAAATAATTAAAAACAATTTTGGCTGCTACGCCGAGGAAATAAGAAAATTTGAAAATGTTACGAATAACTTCGTATATTTCTTTACCGTATTAGACAAGCATTATATTTTAAAATTATACAGAAGCACGGACTGGCCCGAAAACGGGAAAATCCAATTCGTAAATCAACTTTTATTTCAGAATAACATTCCCTGCGCCGAATTAATTACATATAGCCGAAATGATCAAATATATCCAAACGGTTATCTGATAGAGCGAGAGGTGCAAGGAATAGTAGCTGATAAAATATTGTTTGACAGAGAGCAGGAAATTGCGCTTTACGTCAAACTGGCGGAACTGGTTTCTTCCATTCACAATATAAAAATTAAAAACTATGGATATATAGGCAGCGGTATTGCCTGTTATGGAAGCATGATATCTTTTTTTGAGGACGAATTTGACAGGTTAGAAGATGGATTAAAAGAAACGATTTCAGAAACACAGTTAAGGAAAATGAAAGAAAAGTTTCTCATTACAATGCGTGATTTTGAAGATTTACCGTCTGTTCTTTGCCATAGTGATTTGTCAAAGAAAAATGTAATTGTGCAGGATAATGGCGAGATATTACTTATCGACTGGGACGATGCGATTGCGTTCAACTGGATGGCGGATATATCTCGATTGACATTTTGGATGAAACTGAATTATAACGAGCAGGATTGTGAATTGTTCAGAAGTACATTTTTGCAACATTACCGGACTATCTACCGCAAATCTGAATTTAATACTTATGAAAGTGCATTTCATATCTATTCCGCTTTAGATTCTCTGCTCTTTTTTAAAAGCATTGGTGATAAAGAAATGCAAAATCGTTTAAAAAGCTATCTCGACGGCTTAGATTTGAGATAGGAGGCAGATGGTGACATGAACATTTTGAGAACAAGCTCTGAGAACGAAATGATTTCAGAGTATTTAAAGACAGAATACCATTCTGAGAGATTTTCAGAACACATCAAAAAGGTCATGAGAGAGCTTTTATTGGACGAGAGCATAATATTATCTGCAGACTTGAATAACACTAATGAAAATATCGCAAGAAAAAAGCTGCTCGGAGAATTTCGGGGATACGGCTTAAATCGCGAATTATTTGAGAATTTTCCAAACGAAATTCAATGGAATTTATGCAATTTTGTGAGCTATGATTTAAGCAACATCAGATACATTGATTATAGTTACTGGAATGAATTATCGAAAGGAACACATTCGCCTTTGATAGCTGCGCAGACGATTCGAAACGGAATTGAAATTTATAATCAAAGCAATGAGGGTTTTGTTAAAGCTGCGGAATTTATAGAAGACGGCGGGAAATTTTTAAGACCAATCTTTTTAACATATGATTTTGAACATTTTGTTATCGTCGAGGGGCATTTAAGAATAACAGCTTTTGCATTGGTGCCCGAACACTTTAATAATGTTGAATGTTTTGTTGGAAAATGTAGCAGCGATGATTTGAAAAAATGGATGTAGCAGCAAAGGCAATACTAATCCTTTTTCCGCTTCAGCAAAAGAAGCAATATGATCGTTATCGCTGTAGTTAAGAGTACTAGGATAATTGTCAAGGGGATGATCCAGGATTTTGATTTTGGTACAATGCGCGGTGCATCCACTGATGTGTTCGGTGTTTTTGGAGTTTCAACGACAGGTGCACCGTTTGGGTAGAGCTGGTCTAAATCTGCATTTGGTGCGTTTAGGCAGATCCAGACATTTTTGGACCCGTACCAGTAACCGACCAATCCCCAGCTATTTTCATTTTCATCCACATAAACACTGTCATAAGAGGGCGGGTAATTATCATATTTCAGGGAATCGTATTCCGTGGAACCGGGATATCTCCACAGGAAGATATCCTGTCCCTGATAATCTTCACTCAGCTCTCCGGATTGTTCGGTAATTTGTGCGCTATGTTCTTCGCGGAAGGAAATGCTGTCATAGATAACTTCCATGTAATCCATAGGCACCCAGCCCACAGTGTCTTGATAATCGTCATAGATACCCCATAGGGTACCCGATTGATCCCGATAGGTAAAATGGATATATGCCTTATGCCCGTTTTCCCATACGGCTACCACTTCCGGCAGTTCAGGGCTTTTGTACAGAATAACTTTCCCATCCGGGCCGTTGGCCGTAAAGGATCGTCCCATGAATTCACATTCATCGGCATGGGCCTCATAAAAAGGATCAAAGGGTTCCCAGATCACATCAGCCTTCACCGGAATAGAAAGCAGCATATAACAAATCAGCGCTGTAAACACATAAAATATTTTTTTCATTAATACCTCCTTATCCGCATGAGGATCGACAAAAGAAAATCTAATCGATTCATGCATAATATTCCAAGTAGCCAGGAACACATATTGGATATGATGGCTAAACGTATAGGCCGTAATGGCCGATTGTCCTGCCAGCCCGGGGACTTTGCAAAGTGATAGTAAATAAATGCTTCTGTCAGGATTACTATCAATTCCACAAAAAGCTGTATAGGAGCTGAGAACAAAGGCGGCAGATAGATCCTCCCCAGCCAGCAGATCAGTACGGCAGGTGGATTGGTAAGCAGGTTTACCAGAATCACTAAAAGCAGCATATGACGCTTACGCCATCGGAACAAAAGTGCCACAACTATTTCAATTAACACAGTCAGCAGGAAAGAGACTGCAAACATCCTGATCAAATAAATTTCCATCTGCTGTGTCCTCCTGAATCATCCGCATCGGGGGTATGCATACAATGAGCCATACGCTGGGGAACCGCCTTTCGGTGCATGATTGTCAACAGAAGGAGAGAAATCACGCTGCCCGCGCATCCCACGAGATTTCCACCGGTTTGAGGAAGCAGCCCGAAGTATCCGGGCAGAAAACCCAAAAACAAGGCAAATGTCAGAAATCCAAAGGCAAATCCTGGCATTTTTGGCAGACAGCATGCCAGCCAATATAAAGTGATCGGCATGGTCATATTAAACAGGAACAGTGCGGCCAGCCCGGCAGGCATCAAGTCGGAAAAAAGATAGCAGCATGCCGCAAGCCCCAGAGAAATGGTAACAGTTCTTTGGAATCCATAGCGTGCAGATGCAAAGCCTCCTGCGATTTTGCCAGCCACAATGCTAAGGACAGCGAGCGCTCCGGCTAAGCCTCCTGATTTCCAAGGAAAAGTCGCTGCCATGCCGAGGCAGGAGCGGAGAATGACTACCGTCATACAGCAGAAGATGGAGACCATGGTTCCGAAAGAAAAAGCATTCTTTTTGTTTTGACCATCTGAACCTATATCATATTTTTTCAGTATCGTTTGTGCCGGCGGACTAAGCCGCTGGCGCATGCAGGCCCATATGACTATAAGAACTGACAAAATGCCTGTCCCAAGAAGAGCTTCTTTCCACATGCCGCCTTTGGCAAGCAAAGTACCAAGGTAGAGACCCAAAGCACCCGGAGCCACAAAAATTCCCAATTTTCTGCCCTGCCGGTTTTCCAACCTGTCCTCCAAAATGGTTCCGACACCGCCGCCTGCATGGAACAGAGCGTTTCCAATCCCAAGAATGGCCGGATGGGTGAAGGCGCCTGCAAAGGTGATGATAATTCCCAGCATGGCAGACAGGAAAGAAAAGTTAATCATTCCATGCTTGTCCTTTTCCATCAGGAAATCTAGGATTACCCCTAAGGGCATCTGCAGCGCAAAAGCACAAAAATTATAAATCAATATAAAAAAGTATCCGTCTTCCCGAGGAATAAAGTTTCCAAACATTGCCAGCGCACATATACCGTCAACCAGGAAGTGGGAGAAGGAATAAATGATAGTCATGGTTGACCCCTTCAAAGCTTGGTTATGATTTGATGATTCAGGTGGACTTTCTTTTATCATATAGCAAAATGCTGAAAGCGTAAACAATAATGTTCTTTTGGTGCATTGTGAAGTAGCAGTTCACTATTTGTATAATTCAATCCATTCAACCCCGAAAATACTCTGTCGTCTGCAGAGGGTGATGGAATCATTTTCGGCAACGGAAGAGGATAGTTCCCCGGAAACAACGAAGGATTGCGATATGCCCTGAACCTCCACCACCAGATGATGCTCATCTACAAAACGTTCAAAACCTAAAACCCTGACAGTTTCGCAGCTTCCCTGCTCAAAGGTAGTAACTGCATTGATAGCAGGCGAGGATAGAAGGGAGAGAAGCAACACAGCGAACAGTACAGACAGAAATTTCCCGATATGTTCTCTGCGCTTCCGGATCATAAGCGTCAAAAGATAGAAGCCAGTCAGAATAAGGGCATAAATAACAAAAAATGCGGTATATTCCATATTGAGGGTCTTTCCAAACGTAAACAAAAAAAGCAGATCAATCAAGCAGAGGAAGAAGGGAAAAGAAATCTGATAGGAATCGGTCCTCTCTGATGTCATTTTGGGATAAAGAAATAGATACATTCCATAGCAGAAATGAGGAATAAAAATAAGGCATGCCAGCTTCAGGTTTTGGGGCATAAGAAATGACAAAAGAAAAAGTGCAGCCAGAGCAAAGTAGATGATACGGCAGACCTTTTTCTCCCGGATAATGGTTTCTTCATCCCAATGAGATAAAATGTAATCTTTTTCTTCTTTTACACGTGCCGGTTTTCTTTCGGACAGCCGCTCTGCCAAGCGGGACTTTTTGGCAGGAATTCCCAGAGACTCAAGATAGGACAATGCAGGGACACTTTCCAGCATATTAAGTTCAAATACTGCCAGCCTTTTACCTTCATGTGATTTTAATTTTACGGAGGTCTGTATATCCAAAGTAATCTGCGCAATATCACTGTAGTGGAAGGAGCGGGTTCTGCCAATGGCAGGTGTATAAGAAAGCATACCGTCATCGATCACCAGCTTTCGCCTGACATAGGACAGGATCAGGTAAAAGCTGCAAAAGCACAAAAGGCCGAAGCTGAGTGTAAAAATGGCAGCCATTCCAAGGAGTTCCAAGAAATTAGGTGAAATATATACAGAATAGACTATACTAACAATATAAAGGGGAATGAAAAATACATTACCCAAAATTCCGATGAGAAGAGGAAGCTTTGGTTCCCGAACTACATAGTTGTCCATGTTAAGATCCTTTCTATAAGTGCATCTGGCAAGCAAAATCTGTTATCTTTTCCGTCTGCATATATCTTGTCGTTAAAAGTGGCTATATGTTTCCACATAGCCACTTGTGAAGTAACTCTATTAGAGTTGCTAACGCTTTAAGCAGTCCACTTTATGGTAGGACTTACTACTAATAGAATACCATACTATTGAGAGTAGTCAACTTTTTTGATAACTTGCGCATGATAAAATTTTTCCCTTTCACCAAGCGATTACTGACAAGAGTATAAATAGGAACAAACCTACAAATACTTCTCCCTGACAAACTGGGCGATTATTTCCTGATCCAAAAAGGGAATGATGGGACTGATTGCTTTGATTCCATCTTTCTCCAGCGTGTCCTTTGCAAGTCTGGTGAGATAACTTCGATTCAGGGAGGGCGCCAGGTCTTCCAGACCATGCATGCCGTCTCGCTCGTACTCCTTCTGAGCAATGACCTGTTTGGTCTCCTGTGATAGAAATGGCATAAAATCCTCTACTTCCCCCGCGCCTTCTTTCTCATAAATTTTCAGTGCCAGCCTGTCCACAGACTCCCGGGCAAGAAAGGGCAGTAAATCCATCATAGCTCCATATTCTCCGGCCTCCGCCAGCCTGTCCGCGATCTGCTCCAGCGTCTGGCGGCTGACAAAGGGGGCGATGTCATCCAGATTTTCCCGTTCTGTGGAACCAGCGTATTTCAGTGCCAGCTCCGGCAGTTTGCTAATATCCGGCATGGTGTTGCCTCGCTCCCAGTTGGAGACGGCTTGGAAGCTGATCCCCAGCTTGTCCGCCAGTTCCATCTGAGTCATATTTTGTTTTTTGCGCAGTTCCGATATTCTCCTGCCGGTCTGGTTCATGTTGAACGTAAATCTTTGATCCATTTTTACCTCCCGCCCGCGAAAGCGAGCATCTTTTATTTTATTTTTGGTTGCTTTTGTCTCAGGCCTGTAGCATTATTTAACCACATTCCGTTCAAAATAACTATCAATTTCTTCTTGAATCGGGCAAGAATAAGCTTTTTGGGAAATTCAAGCAGCAATTGAAACGAACATAATTTCATGTTAGTGCAATTGTAAGCCTTTCTTTTTTCATTGATCTGTGAGAAAATAGGGAAGTACGAGGAAAATGAAAGGAAATTATCTATGGCCAAGAGTAAAGAAATTAAAACCAATGCAATGCGCATACTGGAAAGAGAAAAGATTCCTTTCAAGCATTACACTTATGAGTGTGATGAGTTCGTGGATGGATTGCAGATTGCGGACAAGCTTTCGCTTCCCTATGAGAAGGTATACAAAACGCTGGTGACTCAGGGAAGCAGCAAAAATTATTTTGTGTTTGTCATTCCGGTAGCGGAGGAGCTGGATCTGAAGAAAGCAGCAAAGAGCGTGGGAGAAAAGTCTGTATCCATGATCCATGTGAAGGATATCAATGGGATCACGGGATATATCCGCGGCGGGTGTACGGCTATCGGGATGAAAAAGCAGTATGTGACCAGATTGGATCAATCTGCCCAAGGAAAGGAAGCTATCATTATAAGCGGCGGGCGGATTGGTTCCCAGATTGAACTTGCACCGGAGGATTTCCTTCGGGCATGCAGGGGAGAATATGGAGATATTATAGTGTCATAGGTTTCTCTTTGTGGACAAAGAGACAAGATAATGGGTGTATTTCATAGAATATTAATATGACTATAGGAGTCAAAAGGTATGAATAGTATGTCACAAATCAATATGCAGAAGAAACAGGAACGGAAAAGGGAAAAACTGGAACGCAAGAAAGAAAAGCTCAGGAGAAAGCGATGGAAACGAATCAATTCCCGGATTGAGCGTGGGATTGTGTTTCTGGCGGTGGTAGTATTTGGTGTCAGTGTATTGTTGGAGATTGATGAGGCGAGGAAGGGGAATCACCATGGGTGAGAAAAGTATTTTGGATTATGAAACCGTAGAATTGGATGATAATGACAATAGTGTCGTAATTATTGACCAGACCAGGCTCCCGGGAAAGACGGAGCTTATTAAGCTTCATACGGCGCAGGAAATATGGGATGCGATTTATCTGCTGAAGGTACGCGGCGCACCGGCAATCGGCGTGGCGGCGGCTTTCGGTATTTATGTGCTGGCCAAAGAGATTGCAGGAGAGATTGACAGTGACAGCAGGCTTGACCGATTTTATGAAGAGTTCCAAAAGCAAAAGGATTATTTAAATTCTGCCCGGCCTACAGCGGTCAATCTTTCATGGGCACTGAACCGGATGGAACAGGTATGTCTCCGTGTGGGAAAGGAAACAAACAGTATCCCGGCAGTGCTTAAAGCGCTCCATGATGAGGCAGTGGAGATGAAAGAAGAGGATATCCGGGTGTGCCGTTCAATTGGGGAATATGGTCTTAGCTTATTGAAGCCGGGGGACGGGATTCTTACCCATTGTAATGCGGGACAGCTTGCCACCTGCAAATATGGAACTGCGACAGCTCCTATTTATCTGGGACATGAGAAAGGGTATGGGTTCCATGTGTTTGCGGATGAGACAAGACCACTTTTGCAGGGAGCCAGATTGACGGCCTATGAGCTGCAGTCAGCGGGGATCGATGTGACATTGATCTGCGACAATATGTCCGCAATGGTGATGAAGAATGGCTGGGTGAATGCCGTGTTTGTAGGATGTGACCGGGTTGCGGCAAACGGGGATGCTGCGAATAAGATCGGAACCTCAGTGGTGGCAACAGTGGCAAAGCATTACGGGATTCCTTTTTATGTGTGCGCGCCAACCTCCACGATCGATTTGCATACGCCAACCGGCAAAGAGATCAATATTGAACAGCGTCCGGCGGAGGAAGTGACGCAGATGTGGTACAAAGAGCGCATGGCGCCGGAAGGGGTGAAGGTGTTCAATCCTGCCTTTGACGTGACGGATCACGATCTGATTACTGCAATCATAACAGAGCATGGTATTGCAAGGGCACCATATGAGAAGTCTCTTGCTGATTTGTGTAAAAGGAAATAGACATATGAAGAAGTAGATAAATATAAAGGAATACAAGGGAGAACAGCATGTCAGAAAAATCAAAGCAAAAGAAGCAGGAAACGCAGTCTTTTATGTCAGAAAAGAAGGCGAAGAAAGCTATTTTGGATATTGGTCAGCGGATGTATGTGAGGAATTTTGTTGCGGCAAATGACGGCAACATTTCTATCCGTACAGGTGAAAGTGAAGTCTGGGCTACGCCTACGGGAGTTTCCAAAGGCTTTATGAAAAAAAAGATGCTTGTGAAGGTGGACTTGGATGGAAAGGTGTTGGAAGGAACCTGCAAGCCTTCTTCAGAATTAAAGATGCATCTTCGGGCTTATAGGGAAAACCCTGAGATCCGGTCAGTCTGCCATGCACATCCGCCCATCTGTACTTGCTTTGCCATTGCAGGGATCCCGCTTAATACACCTGTACTGGCAGAAGCAGTGATCACACTGGGAAACGTGCCGGTGGTGCCGTATGCGGAACTTGGCTCGAAAGAAGTGCCGGAGGTGATTGCGCCTTACTGTCATACCCACAATGGGGTACTTCTGGCAAATCACGGCGCAGTGACTTGGGCGGAGGATGCTTACAGTGCCTATTACCGCCTGGAATCCATGGAGTATTATGCCAATATTCTGATGCTGACCGAAAAAGTTATCGGAAAACAAAACAAATTGACAAAGCAGCAGGTGGAAAGTCTTCTGGCTATGCGTGAAAAGTTTGGGATCACCAGAGGCGGCGTTCCCCAAATTCCGGATGAGGTGAAGCAATGATAGAGATCTGCAACATTACCAAAAGGTTCGGAAACTTTACCTGTCTGGATCATGTGAACCTGATCATCCCTGATGTGAGTATATATGGACTGGTGGGGGAAAACGGTGCGGGAAAGAGTACCCTTCTCCGATTGATTTCTGGTGTTTACCGCCCGGATGAGGGAGAAATTAAGATAGACGGAAAAGAAACTTCTCGTGTAGCAGCAAAGAAGGAAGTTTTTTATATGCCGGATCGTCAGCATTATGAGAGAAATGATACACCGTTGAGCATCGGAAGGTTTTATAGAAATTTTTATCCGGAATTCGCAATGGAAGAGTACCGCTATCTTCTGGAAAACTTCGGCCTTGATGAAAATGCGCTTGTGGACTCTTTTTCCAAAGGAATGAAAAAGCAGATGTTCATTGCTGCGGCAATTTGTGCCAATACGAAATACCTTTTGTGCGATGAGGTATTTGATGGATTAGATCCCCAGATACGAAAGACGGTCAATAAACTTTTGAAAAGTGCTGCGAACGGGCGGAGGATGACAATTCTTATTGTTTCCCATTATATGGAAGAACTGGACAAGATCTGTACGGAAAAAGGATTTCTTCATCGGGGCAGGATCCTGATGCAGGAGGAATGGAACCGTCTGCTTGCAGGGGAGGAGGCATAAGATGGAGGGGTGGAAGAGATTTAGCGGTCTTTTAAGAGAGGATTTAAAAAGCAAGCTCGGTATGATTGTGGCAGTTTGGTATGTGCTTGGAATGTTCTGCCTGTTGTTTTCCATGAAAATGACCGTACCAACGGGAGAGATGCGGAGTCTTTATGTGGGGGCAGGGAATACCTCCTTTTTTGCGGCAACAATTATTATCGGCGTTATCATGGGGGCGGGAACATTCCGCTTTTTGTATTCGGAATCCAAAATAGATTTATATTTTGGACTGCCTTTTACAAGAAAGCAGCTATTTGCAGCAGGGCTGATAAACAATTTCCTTATTTTTACAGTCCCAATTGTTCTTTGCAGGCTTCTCTTTTTCAGTATTTCTCTTTCTATGGGTTACAGTGAATATGAGAGCAGTGCCGTTTCCGTATGGGCAGGCTGTGTTGTGCTTGTGCTGGGATTTTTGTTTGTGATGAATCTTTCTCTGCTGGCCTTTTTACTGGCTCAGAATACCGGTTACCGGATTGGGCTTTTGGTTTTGTTCCTGTTTGGACCGGGCACAGGTATCCGGCTCTGGGAAAAAATGTTGAAAGCGTTGGTTCCTTCTTTTTACAGGTCGGAATTGCTGGAAATGCTAAAGGGGTGTTTGTCTCCCCTTGCACTGTTTGGAAATGCGGCGGGAATCCATGAGTATGCAGATGGGGCATACTGGACGTTGGAAAGCCATCTGCCTTATCTTCTTTATCTGGCGGCGACAGCAGTGATTCTTTCTTTGATAAATCTTGGAGTTTTTGCTATCCGCCCGGCAGAGCGAAGGAGCGGCATGTTTACCTTCCGTTTTGCTGAATATCTGGTGAGATATAGTTGTATGGCGCTTGCCATCTTATGGTTTGTAAGCGGTCTGCAGGTGTTTGCTTCAGGTGGAAATTCCGCAGTGATTATGGTCATAGGAGTGCTGATCGGAGTGCCGGCGGTTCATGGACTATTAAATATGATAATTGCGTTTGACGCCAGAAAATTTTTGACCGGCAGATGGCATCTATTGGCGGAACTTTTAGTGATGGCGGTTTTGCTTGGTGGATTTGGGCTGTGGGGGAAAAAGGGAGGAGAAATACCTTCCAAGGAGAATGTGAAATCGGCAGCAGTTGTTCTGACGGCGCTTAGGAGCGGTGATGACAGTGACCAGATTTTGAGTAATATGCAGCTTACCGGAGAGGAACTTTCCGATGCCTATGATTGGCTTTGGACATTTTCTGGGGAGAATGTAGGAAGAGAAACTACCTATGAGGTCTTGGCAAAATATGAGCTGCAGAATGGCAAAACCAAGTATTTCAAGTATCAGCTTCCCTGGTATGCCTTGGATGAATTTGAAAAGATTTATGACCAGAAAAGCTTTAAAGAGGGGACTTACGAAGCTCTTCGGATGGATTCGCTTAAGTATGCCAAGGTGCAATGGACGAATGGACTGGAAAGCTATACGCTGGATTTGGATGAGGAGGAGCGTCAGAAGTTTTTAGAAATCTACCAACAAGATCTGGAGAAACTTACCTTTGAGAAAATCTGTCAGCAGACTCCTATTGGAAAGATTACCTTTGCTTCCACCAAGAATCAGGGAGATGTATCGGGTTATATTTATCCGGGGTTTCATAAAGTGTTGACATATATGTCACAATTAGGAATTGATGCCGACAAGAAAGTCAGTGATTATGAATTGACGAAAATTGTTGTAGACAGCTATATGTTCACAGATGGATTGCTTTATGATGTGCGATATTTGGAATCCGAGAAGATTGTAACGGATCCCGAAAATATGACAGAAATGTCACAAACTCTTTTTGTGGAGGATTTTTGTGTGGATTCTCTTTTACATGCGATGAATCCGGATACGGAGTTTACAGTATACTACAGGGATTCGGCGGGAAGAACAGTAAATAGTGTAAAATGCCTGGCACCGGCAAAGTAAATTATGCTAGAAAGAAAGTGCCGTCAGCTTTTTTGGCTGCCGGCACTTTTTTGTAAGCTGATTTACAATGTATATTCACATTTGTGTATTCATATCTGGGTATTACGCTTTCAATTTTGCCGATTCTTCTTCTATCACCTTTTTGTCAATTCGCTGAAATAAAATTTCTATTTCAGGAAGCTGATATCCGGAAGGAACAGACTGCTGTTTCCACTGATTGGTGATGTTCAGCCAGTCGCAGATTTTTTCCGAGGAAAAAGGCAGGAACGGATAGAGAAGGATCGCTAAATTAGCGATGATCTGGACACATTGATAGAGAGTGTCCTTACAGTCATGCTCATCGGCAGTTCGGGTGATCCATGGCTGTCTGGTATCAAAAAATTTGTTTGCAGAGCGTATGAAGTTAAACAGCTCCTGCAGGGCATCTTTGAAAGCGCCTTTTTCGATCAGGCGTCCTATTGCCGGATACAATGCTTCGATTTTGGTATTTAGTTTCGTATTCGGTTGGCCCTCCGGAATGATGCCGTCCCAATATTTGTTGATAAAGGATAAAGAACGGTTAATGAAATTTCCATAAGCGCCCAATAATTCGCCGTTGTGGCTGTATACATAGTCGCGCCATGAGAAATCAGAATCCTTCTTTTCCGGACCGTTTGCCAGGAAATAGTAGCGGATAGAGTCCGGTTCATAGTGTAGCAGCAGATCCTTTACCCAGATAGCATAGTTTTGGCTGGTGGATATTTTCCGACCCTCCAGAGTCAGATATTCGCTGGAAACGAT
>VIDN01174214.1_pt1 | contig 12881 bp, 10 predicted proteins | sample 5025121 | NCBI WGS metagenome assembly VIDN01 (sample SAMN11852952, study PRJNA449069) | gut metagenome | isolation source: stool from female vole | host: Microtus ochrogaster | place: USA:Florida | collected 2017 | reverse complement strand
GTGGTCGCGCTTGCGGCGGGGTGCAAGAAAAACGTGTCGGCAAAGACTTTGGATGAGGCAGAAATCATCTATGCGGTCAGCTCGTACAAGACTGCACCCGGCAATTTGGATGAATACCTTGAATTCGGCGGTGACGTGGATTCTGTTTCTGCGGTGAACGTCATGCCCGATCAGGCGGGAAAAATCTCGCGCATTCTGGTGAGCGTGGGTGACATGGTGCGCAAGGATCAGGTGATTGCTTACGTGGACGCGAGCCTTCCCGGCATGAATTACAGCGAAAGCCCCGTGCGCGCCCCGATTGCAGGACGCATTACGACAATTCCGCCGACGATTGGCGCGACGGTCAACCAGTCGGTTACGGTGGCGCGTATTGCCCGCACCGATGATCTGGAAATCAAAGTGAACGTCGCGGAACGGTTTATCAGCCGTATCAAGCAGGGGCAGTCCGCCGTCATCACGTTTGACGCGTACCCCGGCGTGGAATTCAATGCGCGCGTGTTTGAGGTCAGCCCGGTGTTGGACACGTCAACGCGCACCATGGCAATCAAGCTGCGCATTGACCCGCGCGACAGCCGTATCAAAGTGGGGATGTACGCGCGCGTTCGTTTGGTGACCGACACCGTGCAGGACGCAATCGTCATTCCCAACAGCGCGATTGTTACCCGCGACGGCAAGACATTCGTGTTCGTGGTGGCATCGCAAAAAGACGGGCGAAAGGCGGCAACTGTCCGCCAGCAGCCGGTTACCATTGGCATTTCGGTGGACAACCGCACGGAAATTTCCAAAGGACTGGAAGCGGGCGACGAAATCATCGTGAAAGGTCAGTCATTGCTGAATGACGGCGCACAGGTAAATATCGTTTCTACGACAGAAGCGGGTATGTAACTGCGGCGACCGCGCAAAATTTTTAAGGAGCATAAGATAAAAAGTTGTCTGAACTGTCGCCAACTTTTTATCTGCAAAGTTTGCGTTGCAAACTTCAATAGAGACTGTGCGTTTTCATTTTATTGCAAACGCACGCTAAAAAGCCAATCGCAATTTTGAAAAATCGTTCTTGGCTTTTTATTTGGGAGAAGTTATGACTCTTTCAGAGCGATGTGTTAACAAACCCACTACGACCCTGCTCGTCTTTCTTGTGTTGATTGGCTTGGGTCTTTACTGTACGGCGAGTCTTCCCGTCGATATGTACCCGGACATGGATTTGCCATACATGATTGTCTACACGAGTTATGGTAACGCCGGTCCGGAAGAGGTCGAGCAAAGTCTGACGCGCATTTTGGAAAGTACGCTTTCCGGCTTGAGCGGACTGAAAGAATTGACGTCGCGGTCGCAGTCGGGCGTGTCGATTGTCATATTACAATTTGAATACGGCACGAACCTTGACGCGGCGGCGGGCGACATACGCGACAAAATAGATATGGTGCGCACGTATCTGCCGGATGATGCGGACAGCCCGATAACAATCCGCATGGATCCGTCCATGATGCCGATTATGATGGTCGCGGTGCAGGGAAACCGCACGCCGGAGGAACTGCGCCAGTTTGCGGAGGACGTTATTCAGCCGCGCTTGGAGCAGTTGGACGGCGTTGCGTCGGCGAACGTTATCGGCGGACGCGAAAAGTCAATCAACGTGGAGATTCCGCGCGACCGCTTGGAGGCTTACGGGCTTTCAATCAGCTCCGTGGTGCAGATGATTGGCGCACAGAATATTCAGTCGTCGGGCGGCGTGATTACGAGCGGCGATGTCAACTATACGATTAAGGCGAACGGTAAGTATCAGAACCTGGAAGATTTGAAGAACACGGTCATTTCGTACAAGGCGAGCGCGAGCGACGGATTCAATGCGCCCGAAGTGCGCACCGTCCGCCTGCGCGACATTGCCGACGTGTACGAAGGCTACAAGGACGAAAGCACGCTGGCATATCTTGACGGCGAGCCGTCGGTTATGCTGATGATTCAGAAGCAGAGCGGCAAGAATTCCGTGAGCGCGGCAAAAAAGGTGCGCAAGGCATTGGTTGAGCTGAAAAAGGAACTGCCCGCAGATGTCAGCCTGACCGAAACGTACAACACAACGGACATTATCGAACAGACGATTAATGAAGTCGTTTCTTCGGTCGTGCAGGGCGCGTTGCTCGCCATTGCGGTGCTGTTCATCTTCTTGCGCTCGCTTAAAAGTACGATTATCGTCGGTCTTGCGATCCCGATTTCTGTATTGATTACGCTTTTCTTGATGTATTTCAAAGGCATCACGATCAACTCGATTTCTATGGTCGGCCTGTTGCTCGGCATTGGTATGCTGGTGGACAACTCCATCGTCGTTTTGGAGAACATTTACGCCTATCGCCAGAAAGACGCAAAGCCGAAAGTGGCGGCGATTCTCGGCTCGCAGGAAATGGCAATGTCCATCACGTCGAGTACGCTTACGTCGGTGTGTATTTTCTTGCCGATGCTGATGTTCCAGTCGAAGCTGGGCATGATGGGGCAGATGTTCCACGACCTTGCTTATACGATTATCTTTTCGTTGCTGTGTTCGCTGCTCGTGGCAATCTGCCTGGTGCCCGTGCTTACGTCAAAATATCTGCGGATCGACAAAATCGATGACAGCGGCGACAGCATGGGCGACCGTATCAACCGTGCGTTCAACCGGTTTTTCTACAATATGGAAAATTCGTATGCGCGTGGGGTCAGCTGGGTGCTGCATCACCGGCGGCTGAGCATTGGCGTGCTGGGCATTTTGTTCGTGCTTTCGATAGCGGCAATCAAGCTGGTTGGCTTTATCTTTATGCCCGAAAGCGCGGCAAACTCTGTTGTGGTCGATTTTGAACTGGCAAAAGGCACGCGCCTTGAAGTGACCGAAGACACCGTGCGTGAGTTTGAGAACATGGCGTTGCAGGATTTGAAAGGCGTCAAATATACGTCCGTCACGGTCGGCGGCACGTCGATGATGGCTTCAAGCTCCGAAACGAACACCGGCTCTATCACGTTCATGCTGTACGAGCAGAAAGAACGCGAAAAAGGCTGGGACAACGAGCATTCGGCAAAAGAAAAACTGCGCCGTTATTTCAATTTGTTCCCCGGCGCGGAGCTGTCGTTCGGCTCGAACATGAACAGCGCCTCAAGCTCCAGCGGCATGAGCATAGACATCAGGAGCGACGACTTGGATTTGGTGCGCGCAACGGCGGCGCAGGTGACTGAACTGCTCAAAGAAAAAGGCGGCAATTTGGTGACCGAAGTGACGAGCGACCAGGAAGACGGTCTTCCGCAGGCAGAAATTATTTTTGACCGCGACCGCATGTACCAATTCGGGCTGAATATCTACAGCGTTGAGGCGGACATCAAAGGCGCGATTGACGGAACGACGGCGAGCCGCCTCACGCAGAACGGCGACGACATCGATATCGTCGTGCGTCTGCCGGAAAAGGACAAGTCCCGGCTGAACGACTTGGACGAAATTTCGGTCATCAATACGTCGGGGCAGCGCATTCCGCTTTCAAGTTTTGCGCATTACGTGGAGTCAACGGCACCGGTCACGATTTACCGCGAAAATCAGGCACGTATTATCCACGTGACGGGAAAACCGGTTGCGGGGCTTTCGCTTGACAAAGTGCAGGCGGACATCAAGCGGCTGATTGACGACAACATTCCAAAAGATGAGAACGTGACGATCACTTTCAGCGGCGACTTTGAGGATTTTATGGAAGCGGCGGCGAATTTTGGTCTGGTCATTCTGATTGCGGCGATTTTGGTGTTCGTCGTCATGGCGAGCCAGTTTGAATCGCTGTTCGACCCGTTCATCGTCATCTTTACCATTCCGCTGTCGTTCATCGGCGTTATGATGATTTACGGAATCTCAGGCAATCAGCTCAACTTGATTACGATTATGGGTATGCTTGTCTTGGTCGGCACGATTGTCAACAATGGTATCGTGTTGGTTGACTATACCAATCTGCTGCGCAAACGTGGGCTTGGCCTGGAAGAAGCGTGTATTGAGGCGGCGCGCAACCGTCTGCGCCCGATTTTGATGTCAACATTGACCACGGTCATCTCGCTTGCGCCTATGGCGTTCTTCCCCGGCGAAGGTTCGCAGTCGATGCAGCCGATTTCGCTCACGGTTTTTGGCGGCATGACGTTCGGTTCATTGATGACGCTGTTCCTTATGCCGACGGTGTACTATATCTTTAACGCGCGTCGTCTGCGGCGGCTGGCAAGAAAATCGGCGCGGCTGGCGCAGGACGGACTGATTGTGGACAACACCGCGAGCGCAAAAGAACGCCGCCGTGCGGAAAAACTGGCGGCAAAGGCAGAGCGGCAGCGCATGAAGGCAGGAAAACTTGCCGCGCAACTTGCCGCCGCACAGGAACTTGCCAATCAGACGGCGCAGGCACAGGCTGAAGCAGAAGAAAACGCAAAGAAAGCCGCGGAAGCTGCCGCAAAAGCAGAGGCAGAGGCAGCCGCAAAGGCGGCGGCGGAAGCGGCAGAACGGCAACGTGACGCAGAAAACGCTATGGGAGAGCAATAATGGCAACGAAAAAGACAAAGGAACGGGTCGATTTTACCGCGCAGCCGCTCAAAAGCAAAAAAGGCGATGAGCGGTATGCGCCTGCCGGCAACGTCGTGCGCATGGAGATTATCTGTACGCAGGCGTTGGAAGAAGACTTTCGGCAGGAATTTGACGAGCACAACGTCGCCGCGCGGTACACCAAACTGGCAGGCGTTATGGGCGCGGGCTATTCAAATCCGTGCCTGGGCGATGCTATTTGGCCGCAGCTCAACGTGATGTTCATCGTTTATTGCAGCGCGGACGACTGCGAAGTCATCAAAGAAATCGTGTGGAAACTGCGCGATCAGTACCGCACCGAAGGCATTGCCTGCTTTGTGAGTGCGGCAGAAGAGGTGTAGCCATGGCAATCATCACGTTCACCCGTCAGTCCGGCTCGCTGGGTGATGAAATTGGTATGCTTATTGCGCGACGGCTCGGCTATACGTTCTATGATCGCAAGGAAATCGAACGGCGAATCGTCGCAAAAGGTTTTTCTCCCGAAGATTTGGCAAAATACGACGAGCGCAAGCCAAATATCTTTGACCGCTGGGCAAAGGCGCGTGAGCGATACTTGAATTATCTGAGTATGGTCGTTCTGGAAATGGCGCAGGAAAACAACTGCGTCATCATGGGGCGCGGTGCGTTCCTGTACCTTGCCGACGTGCCTAATCACCTGACAATCCGCTTTGTCTCTACGATTGAAGCGCGTCTGCGTCACATAAAAGAGCTGACGCACATCACAAACGATGATTTTGCGCTCAAAATGCTCAAGGATTCGGACAAACGTCAGCGCGAATTCTACAAAAGCTCGTTCCATTATGATTTAAAAGACCATTCGCGCATTCACGCGACGGTTAACACGGCGTTGCTCAACCCTGATGTCATGGCAGACATGATTGTGACGGGCATAAAGAACACCCCCCCAGCTGTAGAAGATCAGGGCGAACGGCGCGTGGAGGAACTGATTTTTGCCCAAAAAGTCGCGAACAAACTGATTTTTGAGCAGAACTTGCGTATCGATGAACTGTACGTAATCGTCCATGACAAGACGATTACGTTGCGGGGACTCGCCGCGTTCAGCGCGATTGTCGAGCGAGCCATCACGATTATCAACAGCGAATGGGCAGATTATGAGGTCATCTCAGAAATCAAATGCGTGCAGGACAGCCATTCGTCCAAGAACAAGGAGCGATAGCGTCCTTTTCCGCTGCGTTACGCATTGATTTTGCCTTGTATCACACTGTCTGCGTCGCAGGGAACGGGCTTTCCGTCCTCGTCCGGCGCAGAACCGTTGTCAACATACTTGGTGAGCAGCCCGTTTCCCAGTTTCGGATTCAAAATAACGCCTGGACCTGCGATACATCCGCCTTCACAGCACATGACTTCCACCAAGTTGGGAGCGTCTGCCGCGAACGGAACTGCGCCCGCAACCATTTTTCCCCAGGTTTGCAACTGCCTGACGGCGGGTTTTGTCATGCCGTTGATGACATACGGCTTGAGGATGCTTTTTTCTGTAATGCGCAGGCGGACACTTTCTGCGACGCCGCCGGTCTTGGCAAAGTTACGCCCGCTCATAGTCGGCAGGTATGTCCTCGGTTCTGTTTCCATTTTCGTGAGGTCAATAGTCATTGCCGTAAAAAGCGCGTCGATTTCGTCCACCGTAAGCACGTAGTCAATGGTATCATCGTTAAAGCCTTCGTTGCGTTTTGCCAGGCACGGACCGATAAACACAGTGACACATTCGGGATCGGCTTTTTTTGCCAGCGCACCCGTATAATGCATGGGGCTTCTGGTCGAACTGATTGCGGGAACAATGTCCTGCACATGGAGCTGCGCGAGCCGAACCCAGGCAGGACAGCAACTGGTCGTCATCATTTTTGCGCCTTCTTCCATGCGCTCCTCAAACTCTTTTGCCTCATGGTCAGCGGTAATGTCCGCGCCGATAGCGACTTCCCACGCCTTTGTAAAGCCGGCTTTGAGCAACGCGCTGTCCAGTTGCCCCGCCGATGCCCTGAACTGCGCCGCAACGGCAGGGGCATACAGCGCGTGAACCTTTTTCCCTTCCTGAATGCGGCGAATGACATCGGTCAGCTGGCTTTTTGCCTGCATCGCGCCGAACGGACATTCGCGCATACACGCACCGCAGAACACGCATTTCTCATAGTCGATATGCTCAATGCCCTGTTCGTCTTTGGTAATGGCATTGACGGGACACGCGTTCTCGCACGGCGGCGCAAAGCCGACAATGGCATGAAACGGACAATTTTGGTGGCAAAGTCCGCATCCAATGCATTTTTCAAGGTCAATGTGCGCCCGGTTGTTGGCAATCTCAATCGCTTTTTTGGGACAGTTCACGACGCACGGACGCGCCTCGCAGGTCTGGCACAGGCTGGTCACATAGAAATGCGCCGACTTGCAACGGTGGCACGAATCGGCAAGCATGGTCATAAAGGGAAAATCCGGCTTTTCGCGGGCAAATGCCTCCTGCACGTAGGCAGAAAGCGGCTTTGTTTCGTCCATATTCTCTGCCGAAATGCCCAGATCCGCCACGATGCGCGCACGGATAACGGCACGGTCTGCGGCAATATCTCCGCGCACGGGAACGGCATCATCAGGCACAAGCTCGGCGGGAACAGCGTCAATTTTTTCTGCAAGCGTGCCGTCCAGCTGCAACTGCACGACACGGACAAGGACCGCCTTTTTCATTGCGGTCATACGATTGTTTAAGTTCAGCATAAATGTACGCTCATTATATCTGATTTCCGAAAAAAAAGAAAGGATAAAAATGCCGTCTCCGCCGGTTTGCGGTGCTGACCCCAAAATTCTCACTGAGGTTTCCCCAAATTCTCAGTGAGTTTTTAAAAATTCTCACTGACTTTTTAAAAAAACTCACTGAGAATTTTTAAAAACTCAGTGAGAATTTTGCGCGGGCGCACCTATTATCTGCGGAAACGGAAGTCTCCTGCGGTATCGCGCTGTAAGGGAAAGCAAATAGGGCGGTGCGATTGTCAGACGATGTTCCAGCGTCCGCCGGTGCGCTTAAAGCGGCTTGCCGGCACTTCAAGCAGGCGGCCGTCTTCTCCCAGCATTTTTATCATCTGCGTCAGTGGGTTTACGTCGGTAATACGGAAATTCGTGCCGTCATACAAAAGCCGCAGCCCTTCGTTCGGCAGTTTTTTGCGCGCCTCGGCATACCATTTGTACTCGTAACTCAGGCAGCACAGAAGCCGTCCGCACTGCCCGCTGATTTTCATGGAGTTGAGCGAGAGGTTCTGCTCTTTTGCCATTTTTATTGAGACAGGCGGCGGCTTGTCATTGACGGTGTGGCAACAGAACGGTCTACCGCATACGCCCAGCCCGCCAATGATGCGGCTCTCATCGCGCACGCCAATCTGGCGCAGTTCAATGCGCATTTTGAATATGCCCACCAAGTCTTTGACCAGTTCGCGGAAATCAACGCGGTTGTCGCTGGAGAAAAAAAACAGAACCTTTGATTCTTCCGGCAGAAAATGCACGGCGACCAGCTTCATGTCCAAGTGGTGCGCGTCGGCTTTTTCTTTGAACGTCCGGTACGCGTCGGCTTCTTTTGCCGCCAGTTCGCGGTATTTTTCCAGGTCGTCCTCAGTGGCCGTGCGGTCAATTTTCACGATGTCGTCTTTTTTTATGCCGACGGGATGATCGGCTTTGCCCATGACGAGCGCCAGATCTTTGCCGTAGCGGGTGGGGATAATCACGTAATCGCCGGTCTTGAGGGGCGGCGTATTTTTGGGAACGCTCACATATACGCCCTCGGACGAATACTCAAGGCGGGTACGGTACAGTGGCTGCGGATACGAAAATGATACGTCTTCTTCGTAGGAGAAGTCGCCGTCCTCCAAATCTGCGAGGTTTTCGTCCTCGGTGTCTATGTCTTGTTCAAAAATGTCGCTCACTGTATTGCTCCGCCCGCTTACTATTCTACCGTTAAGCCGCCACTACGTCTATAATCAGCCCGTTGATTTCTTCGACCTTTGCCAAAAGTCGTAGATTTGATTTCTGCATATACAGCATTTCGGAAGCAAGCTGGTGCAGTTTTTCATCGATTATTTTTACCTGCACACGGGGATCGGGGCGTTTGCCCGTTTTGCGGTTGATTCCCCGCCGCTGCGTTTTTTCTATTTCAAACGCGCGTTTCACCACAAAATGAATGAATTGCTTTACTTTGCGGCGGTATGTTTCCATAGATGCCAAGTCCTGCTTCATTTTCAGTTCGTCCCCGGCGATTTCCACCGCGTCTTTCAGGAAGACAAGCGCGTCGTCCAGGTCCATTCCGACAAGTTCGAGCGGCAGTCCTTCCTGCACGAGCGCGGCTTCTTCCTGTGATTTTGTCAGCGAAGCGGCGAATGAGGGGCGCGCCGCTTTTTCGGTTTTTTCATTCTTTTGCTGTGTCAGCGCGTTTTTTGCTGCCTGCTGGCTTGCCGCCTGTGCCGCCGCGAGATACAAAGCCTGAGATCCGACAGAATCAACCGTTGCCATCAGCGTTCTTCTTTGAGCGAAATGCAGTGTCCATGCACAATCACGTTTTCTTCAATTTGCAGTCGCTCGGTTGTCACGTCGCCGATGATTGCGGACGTAGAAAGCAGGGTGATACCTTTGGGCGCGGTGATGTCGCCAATCACGATGCCTTCGACGACGGCACTGAGCGCGGTGACGTTCCCACGGATGCGGGACGCTTCTCCTATGTGAATGTTGCCCGTTGCCTCTATGTTGCCGTCAACATCGCCGTCTATGCGCAGCCGTCCCTGTACGCGGATGTCTCCCGAAATAGAAGATCCTGTGCCGATGACGGTGTTAATCGTGATGTTGTCGGTGATGAATGGCATATTACTTGGTCGCCAGCTTTACGTTCACGTATTTTGCGGGGTCTACGACATCAGAGCCGATATGGACTTCATAGTGCAAATGCGGGCCGGTCGTAATGCCTGTGTTGCCGATATTACCGATAACCTGCCGTTGCGTAACGAATTGTCCTTTCTGCACACTGATACGGGACATGTGGCAATAGCGCGTGTAGATACCGTGCTTGTGTTTGATAATCACGTTATTGCCAAAACTCATATCGTAACCGACGGTAACCACTTGTCCGTTTGCCGTCGCCACAATCGGGTCGCCGCTGCGGTAGGTGGAAAAGTCCAATCCTTTGTGAATATACCATTGTCCGGTAATAGGATGCTCGTTCTGCCCGAATTGCATGGAGATATGCCCGATGCCGCCTTTGACCGGCCAGATGTTCGGAATGTCGCTGAACAGCGTCTCTTGGTTTTTCAGCATTTTTCCAATTTCTTCGATAGGCTGAATGGCGTTTTCGATGTAGGCGTTCAGTAAGCGGATGTCGTTTGCCTCTTGGGTCGCGCCGAATACCTGTTCCTGTGTGTCGAACAACGCAGAAAGATCGCCGCCATTCATGGACGCGCGCGCGATGTCGCCAGTCTGAGCAATGCCGATGAGCGAGAGTGCCTGCGACAGCGACGTGCGGAATCGTTTTGCCGTCTGCAAAAGATTGTTGTTTTCGTCCCTAAGTTCGTCAAGACTCGCCAGCGTCTGCCGGTTTTCGTGCATCAGCCGGCTGATTTCTGCGCCCGAACCTGCCGACTGTCGGTTAAAATACACGAACGAAGAAATGATGCCGATTACCAAGACGGCGGCGAGCGCGAGCGCGAACACGTTCGTCTGGAAATTGATGACTTTGCCTTTTGCGTGCGGAACGACCATAATAGTGAGTTTGCTGTCGAACAGTTTGAACAGGCGGGAAAAAAGTCCGCCAATCGCAATAAAAAACCGGCGTATCGTCTGCAAGAAAGATGAGAAAGCGTTCTTTTCTAGTCGTTTATACTGACGAGTCCGCGCCATAAAGTTTCCTTAAAATAATCGCTTGTCATCTCACGATAAAATATATGCAATCTTATCATGTATGCCGCTCCGTGTCAAATCTGCGGAAAAAGCCGAAAATCAGAATTTTGCCCCAGAAAGTTTGACAGATAACAAGACCTATGGTATTATCGGAAAGGACAACAAAAGAAATGAGCGTATTGTGGCATTTTTTCGGAGAGAAATTGCCGCAGATTTTTAGGACAAAGCCAATGCAGTTTTTTGATACTCACGCCCACATCGGGCTTATATATGATGATCCTCTTGAGCAGTTGCGCGTCGTTCAGCAGGCAAAGCTGGCAGGCGTAACGCGTATTATCAGCATCAACAACAGTCTGCACGATTTTAAAGTCGTTTACAACACACTTAAATCGGTGCCGGGCGTGTATCACGCCGTGGGAGTCGCGCCGTCAGAAATCGTGCGTCCGGGACGCGACTGGATTGCGACGATTGAGGAAAGCATTTCGCTGCCGAACGTGGTGGCGATTGGCGAGACGGGACTGGACTATTTCAAGCAGTACGGCGACAAGCGCACGCAGATTGAGATGTTCATCACGCAACTGGAACTGGCGCAAAAGCATGACTTGCCTGTCATTATTCATAACCGCAACGCGGGAAAAGATATTTTTGACGTGCTGAGCGAGCGCATTCCAGCGCGGGGCGCGATTTTCCATTGTTATGGCGAAGATGCCGCTTATGCGCAGAAATGTCTTGACGCAGGATTGAACGTGTATTTTTCGTTCGCGGGAAATTTGACGTACCGTAACGCGCGCAACTTGCATGAGACGGTGCTGAACATTCCGCTTGACCGCGTGCTGATTGAGACGGAAAGTCCTTTTATGATTCCGGCGGAATTCCGGGAGAAAAAGCGCACGATGCCCGCATACCTGCCGAGCACGGCACGGTTTCTTTCTGAAATGCTGGAAAAGCCGCTGGAAGAAATTGCCGATCAGTTGTGGAAAAACAGCTGCACGGTATTCAATCTGCCGGAATAGGCGGCGTGGCTCGCTTGGCAAAACCGCTGTATCATCCCGTAAAAATCGGTTCGCTTGCGCTGGACGGCAATTTGTTCCTTGCGCCCGTGGCAGGATATTCTGACCGCGCGTTCCGTGCCGTCTGCCGTGATTTTGGGGCGAATTTCGCGTATACAGAAATGGTGAGCGCGGAGGCATTGACGCGCGGCTCAGAAAAAACTGAATCGCTCATGGCGCGTGCGCCGAACGAGGCGCAGTACGCCGTGCAGATTTTTGGCGGTCGCCCCGAAACGATGGCCGCCGCCGCGCGTATCGTTCTGGAAAAAGCGCATCCTGAATGCATCGACATCAATGCTGGCTGTCCCGTACCGAAAATCGTCAAGACTGGCGCAGGAAGCGCGCTCACGCGTGAGCCGGAAAAATTGTATGCCGTCGTCAAAGCCGTGGCGGACAGCGTGAACGGGGACGTGCCGGTTACCGTGAAAATCCGATCGGGCTGGGACAGCGAACATATTACCTGGAGAGAAGCGGCACAGGCGGCGGTGGACGCAGGGGCAAGCGCGATTACGATTCATGCGCGGACACGGGCGCAGGGATACGAAGGCACGGCGGACTGGAACATACTTGCTGAACTCGTGCGGCTGATGCGCGGGAAAATTCCTGTATTCGGCAGTGGCGACGCGTTTTCGCCGCAGGACGCAAAGCGGATGCTTGAGCAGACCGGGTGCGATGCCGTCATGTTCGCGCGCGGCGCAATGGGAAATCCGTTTTTGTTCACGCAGACAAAAGCGTTTTTGACGACGGGAGAAATGCACGACATCGACACAAAAACCCGCATTGAAGCGGGCTTCCGTGAAATGGCACTGCTTGTTGCCGATCGGGGCGAAAAAAGCGCGTGCCTTGAAATGCGCAAACGGTTCTGCGCCTATAGCAAAGGATTGCCCGGCGGTGGCGCGTTGCGCAGGCAATTTGTGCAGGCGGAGACCGTGGCACAGTTCCGCGAGATATGCGACGCTATTGTAAAAAACGATGAATAATCGTACAATGAAGAAATATGGGGTTTGTTCAGTCAATACTTGAATTTTTCGAATCGATTTTCAAGAGTAATTCGCCTGAAGTGCATAAGCGGCAGGAAATCCGCAAAATAGAAGCGGAGCTGAAAGCATATCAGCCGGTCATTTATAAGAACAATATGCTCACGCCGAATTGCGGCGAACTGTTCCGTATTCTGTACGAAAATATCACGCCGATTGGCGACATTTTGCTGAATACAATCAATAGCGATGATTTGCAGCGCAATATGCGATATGAGCATCAGTTGCTGCTCACGGGATTTTCAAGCGCGAGCCAGGAAAAACTGGAGAAACTCGACTACGAACACCGCAAGCGGGAAGTGCTGGAGTCGGCGTTGCCAATGGAACGCGTCCTTGAAAAGCAGCACCGCGTTTTGGAAGATTTGG
>VIDN01288173.1_pt1 | contig 13353 bp, 11 predicted proteins | sample 5025121 | NCBI WGS metagenome assembly VIDN01 (sample SAMN11852952, study PRJNA449069) | gut metagenome | isolation source: stool from female vole | host: Microtus ochrogaster | place: USA:Florida | collected 2017 | reverse complement strand
TCTGATCATTGCTTCGACGATCATGCCCTACATCCTTGTAGGCATTACCGCTACAGTGATTGGAATCGTCTTGTCGAATGCGGTCCTGCCTTTTGTAGCAGGTATTCTGGCGATCCAATCAGGATTTTCTTATACGCCTGAGTTTGATATCATGGCATTGTTGATTGTCATACTGACACTGACGTGCGCAATATTACTCTTTTCCTATTTTTCCGCAAGGAAAATACATAGATTAGAGCCGATCAACGCCATAAGAGGCATCACCGGAGACGAATCGGCGGGACAAAGCATCTTATTATTTATTGTTTCATTTGGTATCATGGTGCTGTTGTCTTTTGCGGGAACGCTCTTATATAATGTAAATGTCAGGCCGGATAATTTTATGAATACGCTTTCAGAAGAAATACCGTCCGTTATTTTTGCGGCAGAGGACGGCAAACTGACGGAGCTTGAGGAACTTCTTCAAACTGACAGCCGTGTAAAGCTTGTTTTGAAATATGCTTCCGTGCCTGTAAGCTATGAGGACGGAAGTCTGACAGCCTTTGTGTGTGAAGATTTTTCAAAGGCAACAAACGATATCTGTTATGAGGGCAGAAGTCCCGTGAACGAGAATGAAATTGCAGTAGGGAACGCGATCTCAGACAGCTATCCAATCGGTAACATCATAACATTAACCGTTGGCGATAAATCGGCGAATTACCTTGTGACCGGTTATGTTCAAAGCGTGAATAATGCAGGCTCGGTGTGCCAGCTGACAAGGGAAGGATACGAAAAGATCGGTGAATCCGTAAATTCCGTCAATGTATATCTGCATGATAAAATTGCCGGTGAGTTTATCAATGAGTATGAAGAAAACCACGATACACTCATCAAATCATCAGTCAATTATGAACAGCTGAGTGAAAACGGTCAGATGATGTATGCGGGCATCGTTTCCGTGATCGTGGTGATCCTGTTTGTGATCTCCGTCCTGATGGTGCTGCTGGTGATGTATGTGATCATCAATTCCATGATCAGCAGGCGTAAGCAGGAATTCGGTATCTATAAAGCAATCGGATACACAAACGGGCAGCTTACGATTAAGACGGCGGTTAGTTTTATCCCCGTTGTGGCTGTGGCATCAATCATTTCTGCAGTCGCCGGACTGTGGTATCTTCCCGCAATGAACAATACCATATTTTCCATGATTGGAGCCATAAAAAATCATTTTGAGGTAGCTGTCTGGATATTGATCGTATTTGCCGTGATGTTTACGGCGGTGGCATTTGTGATCAGCGTGCTTCTTTCAGCGCCAATCAAGAAGATAACCGCATATTCACTATTAAAAGATTAAATTTAAAGGTAATTGCGAAACTCTAATCGGGTTCTTTCGCAATTGCCTAAGAGATTAAATGTATAAGGTAATTGCGAAACTCTCGATAACGTAAATATTATTGTGCAACATTGACAAATTCATAAGCAGACCTTTGAAAAACGCCGGCACTTAGATGCCGTCCTTTGGTATCTTATGTGCCGCTGCGTTTTTCACGGAGCGAAAGCGTGTCTGCGTTGAATTGTCAATGATGCACAATTAGGAAAGAATTTGAACAGAGTTTCGCAAATGTCTAAAGGATCAAATGTAAAGGAAGGAGAAAGGATATGAATTTTTCAGAAAGATTAAAAGAAATCAGAAAAAAAGAGGGCATCTCGCAGGAGCAGCTTGCTGAAAAGATCGGTGTTTCAAGGCAGGCGATCACGAAGTGGGAAACAGGAAAAGGTCTGCCTGATGTGGAAAATATGATGATCATAGCGGAGATCTTTAAGACGACCATAGATGAGCTGCTGACGGATTCCGTTACAAAGGAAAACCCGAAAACGATCGTATATACCAGTGAAACGATCTATGACATCGACTGTGAAAAGCATTTTGACGTCAATATCGGCAGCGCGGCAGCAATCCGGCTTTCATCCGGCGATGATGAGAAGCTGCATATCAAGCTGTCTTCGGAAAGCCTTGAGGATCTGGGCTCCATGTTCAAAATCAAGCTGGATGATAAGAAAAACAAGCTGGATGTGGTCTGCCTCAACAAAAATAAGCTGAGCCGTTATGAAGCGGAGGAGTCGCTGGCGGTTGAGATCATCCTGCCGAATAAATATTCCGATCATTGCGAGATCGCAGCCAGCGTCAAGCTTCTTGCAATCAGCGGTCTTCACCTGAACCGTCTGGAATATGACGGCGACGCGGAGCACGTCCTGATCTCAGACAGCAGCGGAAGTCTGGAGCTGACAGGAAAAACAAATTATGATATCACTGTTGACAAGATCACGGGAAGACTGGATGTTAACCAATGGAAAGCAAAAGCGGTCATTCATATCCCGGAGGAAAATGTGGTGAATGTTATTAATAAAGGCAGAAAATGTAACGTCTTTTATGTAAAAGACGGAGAATCAGTAGAATATGACAAAGCTGCCGACAGTGAAAATGAGATCAGCATTTCAGGAGTATTTTCAGAGCTGACCATAGATTTGGTAGGAGATTCAAAATAAGAAAAAGGCATTGCTGATGAGGCGGGGCTTTCGGTCATGTGACCGGCTGTTTTGTGGAGTGATCCATGGGGAAACGGCCGGTCATATTTTATTTGGTTGCATTTTACGAAGCTATTTATTACAATAAAAATGTGAATTGTCTATCCTGAATATCATGGGATGGTATGTAGGGAAAATAGAAGGAAAGAGCGAAAGGCACGGTGTATAGACCATGGTGACGGAAATACTGGAATTGCTGGAAACGGTAGCGATCACAGTCAGCGGTTTCCTGATAAAAAAATATGTATTCTTAGAGCCGGATATGGAAGCTAAAAAACAGCGCATTTTTTATTATGCAAGTTTTTTCCTTATCTGTGTTGTGGCTTTAGTAGTTGGGAAAGATGCCGCAACAATTGCGGCGCTGTTTATGATTGCCTTAAATACCTGTCTTGGCAGGAAAAAACACAGACTGTGGGGGCTGGTTTTGATGATACCGTTTATGGGCATTATCAACGGGCTTTTTGTTCCTATTCTGCTTGTGCCGCCGTATCTGCTGGAGCTGCAGGAACGGGAAACACAGATCTGCCAGTTTGCGGTTTATGGAATATTGACCGTACTGATCATTTTATTCTATGTGAAAGGGAAGAACTGGCGCAGCTGGTTTCAGGAGAATATGCAGCACAGAAGCCTGCAAAGATCTGAGAGGTATCTGCTTTGGGCGGTCGGTATCCTGATGCTGTTTTTTTCCAGAGAAGTTGCAAAGCAGCTTGCGGGAGACGGGGAAAATGCCCAGGCAGCAGCAGAAGCCTATAGACACAGTCTTTCTTCCTTTATCGGTATTAGCAGCATCGCGGCATTTATTATGACGATCACGATCATTGCACTGATTATGCAGGGCAATAAGCGTTCCTTTTATCATGAGCGGGTTTCCGGCATGCAGTCCGGCATGATCAGATTTATGGCGGAGGTTGTGGAGAACAGGGACGATAACACGGGCGGTCATATCAAACGCACGGCGGAATATGTGGAGAGTATCGCAAAAGAGATGAAAAAGCAGGGCAGATATGGTGATATTCTGACCGAGCAGTATCTTAGCAACATGGTGGTGGCAGCGCCGCTCCACGACATCGGGAAGATACATATTCCGGATATTGTCCTGAACAAGCCGGGGAGACTGACGGAGGAAGAATTTGAGGTTATGAAGACGCATACCACGGCAGGCGAGGAGCTGCTTGCCCATGCAAAGGCGGAGCTTGGGGAATCAGAGTATCTGAATATGGCGGTGGAGATGGCGGCGTATCATCATGAGTGGTGGAATGGAAAAGGCTATCCCCATGGCATCAGCGGGGAAGAAATACCGCTTTGCGCGAGGATCATGGCAGTGGCGGATGTGTTTGACGCACTGACCTCTAAACGCTGCTATAAAGATGCCATGCCGCTCGAAAAGGCGTATGCGATCATCAGGGAGGAATCCGGCACGCATTTTGATCCGGCGGTTGTGGAGGCGTTTTTTGCGGTGACGGCGGACGTTGAAGAAGAGGGAGAAGCTTAAAGCGCGAGTCCCTGCTTTCTGCCGCAGGAGTTTAAGATTGGTTTCCGGTTTGGCTGCCGTATACAGTATGTTCATCTTATCTGCAAACTGGCGAATAACCATTTCATGATAGGGCGAATACAGCGCCAGCACTTACTTGATTGGCACATACTGCACGATTTCTGAAAATCGCGCTAAAACACGGTAAATTAGAGTATCTCAGGAGGAAAAATTAACATGATATCGATACTTTTTGTGTGCCACGGCAGTATCTTGAAATGTTCTGGAAAAGCCTGCAGAATCAATGATTTCATGGAAAGCCAAGGTGCTTACTTCACCACTACTACACCATTTTTGAAAGAGCCTTGAAATGACAAACGAAAAATATAAAACTGTTCCACACGGAATATAGTATTTTGTTGAATATTTTGGTATGATATAAATTGGGCAGGCATTGTCTGTCCAATTCGATTTTGGAGGTGCATTTATGGCAGAAAGCCAGAATGTTGAATGGAAAGAATCTTGGCGTGACGAATATCTGAAATGGATATGCGGATTTGCCAATGCACATGGCGGAAAGATTTATATTGGCACAAAGGATGACGGTACGGTCATCGGCATTCAAAACAGTAAGAAACTTATGGAAGATATTCCGAATAAGGTAAGGGATGTTCTTGGAATTATCGTAGATGTGAATTTGCTGACGGAGGATGAGAAAGATTATATTGAAATTTGTGTCAATCCCAATACTTATCCGGTAAATTACAGGGGAGAATATCATTATCGCAGCGGGAGTACAAAACAGTTGCTCAAAGGACAAGCTTTGAACCAATTCCTTTTGAAAAAGACCGGAATCACATGGGACAGCATACCCATACAAGGTGTGGCGATAAAAGATTTACGCAATGACAGTTTTGATATTTTTAGGGAACAGGCAGTAAAAAGTAACAGGATGGATGAGCCAGATATTCAGGTCAGTAATGAGCAGCTGCTTGACCGCCTAAATCTTATCAATGAAGGTTTACTTACAAGAGCAGCGATTTTGCTTTTTCACCATAATCCGGAGAAATGGATACCCGGCTCTTATGTTAAGATTGCCTATTTTCAAACGGAATCGGATATTTTGTATCAGGATGAAGTACATGGCTCTTTGCTGTCGCAGGCAGACAGTGTCGTGGATTTGATTTATACAAAATATCTGAAAGGTCTTATTTCTTATCAAAACATTACACGAGTAGAGACATATCCTTATCCAAAGGAAGCGATAAGGGAAGCCGTCTTAAATGCGATATCACATAAAAATTATGCGACTTTGGTTCCGATTCAAATTCGGGTTTATGATAATCGGATCATGATTGCGAATGACTGCGTATTTCCTGATGATTGGACGGTTGATGATTTGATGGAATCGCATAAATCCAGACCATATAATCCGTTGATTGCCAATACTTTCTTTCGGGCTGGATTTGTTGAGGCGTGGGGACGCGGCATTCAAAAAATAAAAGACAGTTGCATTGTGGCCGGAAATGATATTCCGGAGTATAAGGTGAAGAGAGAAGATATCACTGTTACATTTATGAGTTTATATGGTAAGAGTACCCAAGATAATACCCAAGATAATACCCAAGATAATACTCAAGATAAAAATTTGACGAATAAAGAAAGACGAATTCTTAGTATATGTAAAGAAGAAAAGAGTAAACAAGAGATTGCAAATCTTATGGGATACAGAACGATAAAGAGTATAAAGCCGGAAGTGGATTCTCTATTGAGGAAAGGGAAGCTTAGGATGTCAATTCCAGATAAACCGAAAAGCAAAAATCAAAAATATGTTGCAGCGAAGAACAAGAATATGAGTTAAAATAATTGTCTGCCTGAAATGTTATTAAATTTGCAGATAGGAAAAGCCTCAAGTAATAAAACAGGGATTCTTGCTATATATGATGAAATTACAAAATGTGCTACAGTTGATGAGACTAAAACGAGGGTGCAGAATGGCGCAGGAAGCTCTCATATTCGTAGATTAAATTGTCAGGTCAAGTAAAGTGACACTTTTAATCGGAGGTGCGAGAATATGAGTAAAAGAAAAAGAAACACAGAGTGGAAGGAACTGAAGAAAGAGTATTGGGCTCAGAATGTCATTGTGGATACCCAGAAGTGGGGCTACATTGATTTTTCGCCACAAGGCATGAAGGAAGTTTTCGGTGGTGAAAAACTTACCTATGAAGAATATCTTGATGCACAGATGGCAATAGGAAGGGATATAAGAGGGTGGTTCTTTTTATGCCACCATGAAGTACCGCTTGACTTTGCCGGACAGATCGAGAGGATAACCTCAAAGAATATCTGTTTTAAGCGCATCTATGTAAGTGGTATGTACATGGATGGGGAGTGCTTTGATGGAAAAGAGGACCACGTTTGGATGTCAATTGAGAAATTTGAGGATTATCAAGTTGGTGATTGTCTGGAGTTTTTTGCGGAAACATATCGATATTTAAAAACCGGTAATGGTAAACAGATAGATTTCGGATTAAGGAATCCATCAAATATACAAAAAGTGGATTCGTATGAGCTACCGTCTGATGATGACCTGATTCGGCAAAGTGTTAATCAGATTATTTGTGAAACTTGCATGTTTCGAGAGCATTGCTATGGAGGAATGTGCATGGCGAACAAGGAGTGGCTGGACGGCATGAGAAAATCAATGTTCGATGCCGTAAAGGGTAGTAAATAGGGAATACGAAGAGGTCGAAGAACCGCATCTTTGACCTCTTTGAATATTCAATTTCCAGATGAACGGTAGAAAATAAGTCCGTTTTTTAGGACACATGGTGTGATAGACTGTTCTTATCAAAGAAACGGAGATAAGCATTATGGGTGGAATTTTTGGAAATATGTTTGATTTCAACAAGGACAATGACTATTAAATTTATGGAGAAAGGGGCGTGAGGCGTTATATGTCTGAGTTGTATAAGTCACTAACAGACTTTCTGCCGATGATTGAAGACGATAAAATCGGGGATTGGGTGATTGACCGAGTGAATAACGGAACGCCGGAACACCTTGTCCAGATGCCGTTTGTGAATTACTCAAGGCTTGTCCGGGAGGTTGAGGATGCTATATATGATTTTGAACAGATGCACCCGGAGTATGAGCTGAACCGTTACGGCAATATTTTGAAGGCTAACGGTATCGATTGGGGAATGGACTCCATGTCTGATAAAGATGTGTCTGAACTGGACGGAAAATGCGTTATGGCGATGCTAATGGGCGCTGTCCGGGCGGAGCGATTCTGTGATGGTGCATTGTTCGGATTTTTTAAGAAAGGCTGCATTAAAAAATGGCTGGAGCGGTTGAAGGAGATTGATGAACCGGGAGACGTCCGTGTCCATAGGGAGTGTGATTATCTTTTTATAATGCGGGATTTTTTAACTGAACACGGCATGAAATATGATGAAACAATTGACAATAAAGTATCGGCTCGCAAGGATGGTAAGAACTATGATTTTTCAGAACATTTGCAGGCGATGGTGTATTCCCTTCTCAGCGCACAAAGACCGTGGGCAGAGGTCGTGAAGCACCTGGACGAGATAGATGGTATTTTCTTTGGATACGATGCGGAGAGGATACTGGAACAGCCTGATACATATTTTGTAGACCGCATCAGAGAGATAAAATGCGGAAACAGGAACATACATGACCAGATGAAGTATCTGCCGGACAATATTGCGACACTGCGTTCCATAGAGGCAGAGTATGGCAGCCTTGATGCTTTCGTGACATCTGCTCCGGCACACAAGATAGTAAAAGTGTTGACAAATTACAAGTCGAAATATAAGCTGCGGAATATGGGAGAGGCTTTGTGCTGGGAGTATCTGCGAAATGTGGGTATTGACGGTGCAAAGCCGGATGTCCACTTGAGGAGATTCCTTGGATCGAAACGGATGGGGACAGGCAACCACGAAACGGCAACGGTGTCGGAGGTCATTGATACTGTGAGGAGACTGTCAAAAGAGAGTGGACTTTCGATGGCTTCAATCGACAATATCATCTGGAGTTTCTGCTCTGAGCAGTATGGGAAAATCTGCGGAGCATCCCCGAAATGTAGGGAATGTCCGGTAAAGGAACACTGTAATAAAAAATCTCCCTTTTCGGAATTGCGTACCTGTTAAAAACTTGTTATAATGCTATCAAAAATTGGTATTTGTAAGGGGAATTTCTTTTGAATAATTTGATAGGGTATCGTATTTTTTTTAGATATTTAGAATTGATATGGATAGAAGATAAAAATAGCTCTTTAGGCGGTTTATTAGGTGGTATGAGTTTACTTGATGATGACAGTACGGCTGACCCTGCTTATGCTGTAGATTGGAATAACGCTATTAAAAACTCTGTTGACCCAAAAGATACATATCAGGTTGGCATTCAATTTCTGACGGACTGGCTTGTTATCGGTTATGATGCCGATATTGACAAAGTATGTTCGGATATGAAAGTAAACAAACGACAAGATTTATGGCAAAAATCAGTTTGCGATATTATGGGAGATAACGATGATCCATATCTTCATCTGATAAAATAAATGGTAAAATTTCAGTTTATAGAGTAGTTAATAGGAACACTTTTCCGAAAAGGGAAAAAACGGTCGAGGAGAAAAATCGAATGAACACGAACAGTGAAAACCCGAAGGTGGGTAAGGGTTTTTAGGAAATGGTCTGCAAGAGTGTGGAGGAATATTTTCAGACGGACTTTGATTTGGAGATGGCAATTCCGATAGGGCATCTTTCTAAAAATCATAAGTTTGACTGTGTTTCGGATGACAAGAAGATAGTTGTAGAGTGCAAGTGCTATGCATGGACGGACACCGGGAATGTGCCGAGTGGGAAGATGATGGGCATGAATGAGGCGCTATTTTACATGGGCTATCTGCCTGAGGACACCACGAAGGTCTTATGTATAAAGAAAGCCGTACATCCCAAGAAACAGGAAACCTTGGCGGAATACTTTGTCCGTATTAATGGGCACTTGCTGCGGGATGTGAAGGTTTTTGAAGTGGACGAGCAAGGCGGAATAAATGTTGTTAGAGGATAACCAATAAAAAGCCGGGCAGAATTACTTGGCAATGCCCGCCAAAAGTAATAGATTTTTGACATAAAACATTGCAGTGCACCCCGTTCTTACTACGATTTTACTACTATACAAGGCCATGATGTGCTGACCCATACTACGATATGCCAAGTTGTGTGGATTTTGAAAGGAAAATCCCAAGTCTTAAAAACTTGGCGTACTCTCGCAAAACTCGGCATTTTCGGGCATTTTGAGAAAGGAATAAATTATGATTAGAATACTTTTTGTGTGCCACGGCAGTATCTTGAAATATTCCAGAAAAGCCTGTAAAATCAATGGTTTTATAGTGAGAGAAGGCGCTTACTACAACACTACTACACCATTTTTGAAAGAGCCTTGAATGACACAGGAATAGAAGAATGATAAAATGGCAGTTTTCAGGAGTAAAAAACTGCTATTTAACTCCTTTCAACAGGTCAATACAGTGGAAAATAATGGACAATCTTGGATGAACCTTGTAAAAAATGTCATAAATTCTGACATTTTATGTTGCATATTTCTTTCAGTAGGAGTATAGTATATAGAGACTGATGAAAGGAGAAAGGTTATTATGAATGAAAGATTGAAGCAAGTGCGTAAGAGTTTGAAACTTTCTCAGGAATTTGTAGCGACACAATTAGGTATGACTAGGACAACAATAGTTGCTATTGAGGCGGGGACACGTAAAGTAACCACCGATGAACTTACTAAGTTTTCTGAACTTTATGGAGTAACTACTGATGAATTATTGTACGGAAATGTATCTGAAGAAAATGAAGTTAGAGCATTTGCAAGAACCTTTTCAGAACTCTCCGACATAGATAAGAAGGAAATTATGAATCTGATAAATTTCAAGCGTAGATACAAGGAGACGATGAATTGAGAAATGTTATTGAGTTATATCGCAAAGGAATGTCTGCAGAAGCATTAGCACAGGCAGTTATAGCTGAATACTTTGATGGTAAAGAACCCTCCTTTCCTATTGATCCATTTAAAATGATACGCGATTTTGGAATTATATATCAATTTATGGAATTTAAGGATTTGGAGGGTATTTACATTTTACCGGATGATGAAGATGATATTCCGGTTATAGGTATTAATTTTGGGAGACCTATAACCCGTCAAAGATATACTGCAGCACACGAATTGTGTCATCACATTAAAGACCGTGACAGTAGTATTTGTCCGATTAGCGGAAAGAAGAACAGTATAGAAAGCTTTGCTGATGCATTTGCATCAGAGTTACTTATGCCAACAAAATTTCTTAGAGCTGAAGCAAGAAAGTACGCTGTAAATGGAATAGTAAACAGAAGTGATATTTTGAAGATTGCAGAGCATTTTGGTGTGAGCTTTGAATCTGCAGTTTTTTCGGTCGCCTATAAAATTAATATGTTGGATGGCGAGGCAGATGCCAAGATAATAAAACGGGAGAATCGTAAGTTTAAGCCGGAACAAAAGAAAATAGAATTAGGCTTAGATACAGAAAACGTAAATCTGTGGGAGCAAGTAGTTAATTCATATGAGTATTTTTGGAGTATAGACAATAAATATGCTTGGTACATATTTAAGAATGATTTTATTTATCATGAAAACCGTTTGGAAAGGCTCAACCTTGATGATGATGTAGTTGCAGAAATAATTGCTGATTTGCGATACAACAAAAATGAGAGTCAGTATTGTAATGAAGAATATGAAGAAATCATACAAGTAGCAGGCCATTCTGCTTTATATGATTATATATATGACACGGAAGATAAGTTAGATATTTATAAAATACAGAAATTGAACAAGATGCTGTATCAATATGCCCCATTTCCAGAAGCAGGCGGGTTGTATCGCCAAGATAATAATTTTGTTACAGGTGCAGAGTTTGAAACCGTAGATTATCATATGATTGTACAGGAAATAATTGCTCTAGACGCACCAATGAAAGCGCTGACAGAAGAGATGGACAAGTTAACAGTTGCGGATGTTATAAAGCAGGCTGCAATAATCCATCACCGAATAACTGTAATCCATCCATTTGGAGATGGTAATGGAAGATGTTCACGGGCATTATTAAATTGGACATACAGACTTAAAGGACTTCCGCCAATTTATATAAAATATCCGGAAAAGGAGGAGTATTATGAAGGTTTAAATAACATTGATAAAAGTCAGAATTATGATAAGCTTTTTAAAGTATTTATGCGAGAGGTAATACGAAGTTCGATGCAGCTTAATAAGGTTTTCATAGAGGAAAATGTAATAGTGTAGTGGGAGATGTGTTGCTCTGAATTAAGGGGGTTTTTGACCAATAAATTGAATTTTTGTCCAATGAGATTTATAAGTAGTAATAACTTGCTAAAATATGCTCTGATTTGCAACATTTGTTCTTTTGAGAGCAAGGCATAAGATATCTGGGAAACCTAGCAAAACTGGACGTTTTACGGCATATTAAGGAGTTTGATAACAATGATTAAAATACTTTTCGTCTGCCACGGCAATATTTGTCGCAGCACCATGAGCCAGTTTGTGCTTCAGCATATGGTAAATACCATGGGGATCGCGGATCAGTTTTATATTGATTCTATGGCTACAAGCACTGAGGAAATCGGCAATCCGCCCCATTATGGAACGGTGAATAAATTAAGAGAGGTGGGGATCCCTGTGCTTCCTCATAGGGCAAAGCAGATTTCCTGGGCGGATTACGACCGGTTTGATTATATCATCGGCATGGATGAATGGAATATGAGAAATCTTAACCGGATGCTGAAAGGCGATCCGGACGGTAAGCTTTATAAGTTCCGGACTTTTACCGGTTCAAATGCAGATATTGCCGATCCATGGTATACGGGAAATTTTGATGAGACATATAAAGATGTCTCCGAATGTTGTGAGGGGCTTCTTGCTTATCTGAGGCAGCATTGACCTCTTGGATCCATTGATGGATGCACGTGGTTTGCGGTGAAATCATCTTGCTTTGCGGTATTGATCCCGCACAGAAAATGCTATTATTTGTGTTTCCGAAAAACGATCAACTGGTGTCTTCCTAAAGTGTGAAAACAGCCGGATTTGACGTCTTTTTTATGCCCTGAAACAATGAAATAATTACATGGAAACTAAAATAAAATCAACCCAAATTAAAAAAATACGAAAAAATAGAGATGTTTTATAAAATTTTCGGAAATTTTAAAAATCCTCTGGACAAATAAAAAATATTGTGATACGATTCAAAACAAGTCAAAACAAAAAGTCAAAGCAGGATCTTCTGCAAAATCTGTTACATCCAATTAGAATCTGAGGGTAATGTTTTATTAACAGATTTTCCCAGGAATCAAAGAGTTACGAAGTGTGTTGTGTTTTAGTGTTTTTTAGCAAATTTATTGTCCTTTCTTCAAATGTAGTATGTAATGCTTGAGATGCGTGAAAAGTGTAAATATGTGAGGTAACGATGATTGCAGGATTATTCTTTTTTCTGGTTCTGGCGGTGATTTTAGACCTCAGGACATACAGGATACCTAATGTTTTGACGATGACAGGAATGGCGGTCGGTGTGATCTATCAACTGAGCAGGGCCGGCCCGCCAGGAATGTTTGGAGCTTTAAAAGATCTTATTGGCAGTATTTTGATTTTGTTCCCATTATATGTTATTAGATGTCTGGGAGCAGGAGACATTAAGCTTCTATCCGTTGTGACGGCAGTTCTCGGATTGAAACAGGGTATGACGATTTCTATCTATTCCTTATTTGTAGGCGCAGCAATTGGAATAATCAAAGGTAGTATCTTATTCGTCCTTCGACGAAAAGAATCCACGGATCAACCAATCCTTAAGGAGACAATACAACAGATCATAAAAAATCTGGGAAAGGAGGTACTTTATTATTCCGCAGGGAAAACTGCAAAATTGACATTTTTATTTGACGAAAAATTCCAAAAATTCATAAAGGGGGTGGGAGATGGTAAACAAAGAAAAAATTTGCTTCAACAAAACCGTCATAAGATACAAATAAGTAATAGGAATATAAGTTCAAGTTGTAAACAAAAAGATCAGATAGGAGAGATCAAAGAAACTGTTTATATGAATCATATGCAGCAGACAGAAGAAATGCATCATAAAGAAGAAATGCATCATAAAGAAATGGCAGGAAAGAAAAGATGTGTCATTCATTACAGCATAGCTATTCTAATTGCATTTTTGATTGTCTGTATGAGTTAGGAGGAAGCGT
>VIDN01106770.1_pt1 | contig 13489 bp, 10 predicted proteins | sample 5025121 | NCBI WGS metagenome assembly VIDN01 (sample SAMN11852952, study PRJNA449069) | gut metagenome | isolation source: stool from female vole | host: Microtus ochrogaster | place: USA:Florida | collected 2017 | reverse complement strand
TATGTTAATACAACATATAGATACCCCGCAGGGTATTTTGTTTGGAAAATTGACGGAACTGTAAAATCATGGCGGAAAGGATATAATAGAGCATATGGGAGAAGATAAGCAATGCTGTCATCAGAAGAAAACGCCAAGACAGGAGGGCGAATTAAAGAGACTGAAAAACAGACTGAACCGAATTGTAGGGCAGATGAACGGTATCGGAAAAATGCTGGATGAGAATCGCTACTGCGGTGATATCCTGATTCAGATTGCCGCGGTGGAGAGTGCACTGCAATCCTTTGGATATGAGATTTTTAAGGAGCATATGGAGAGCTGCGTGGTGGAGGAAATACAAAAGGGAAATACTGCCGTAGTGGATGAGGCGGTGGAATTAATGAAGAAATTGAAGTAGTGAAGGGGAGGTTATGGCGATGAAAGAAAAATATCATATATCGGGAATGACCTGTTCGGCATGTTCCGCCCATGTGGAGAAGGCGGTCAGAAAACTGCCGGGAGTGGAGAAGGCATCTGTGAATCTCCTGACAGAGACTATGGAAATTGTATATGATGAAGCCGGACTGAACCGAGAAGGGATAGTGGCGGCAGTGGAAAAGGCGGGCTATGGAGCATCGAGAATAGCAGGCTCTCAGGGGAGCGGAGCGGCAGACCGGCGAAGCAGCGCACAACAGAAGGAACCGGCTAAGTGGCAGAGCAGTCCGGAGCAGGGAAACGGAGCAGGACGGCAAGGCAGGTCAGAACAAGGTGAGTATGCTGCATCAGAGAATACTGTCACCCACAGAATTGCGGCGAGCCGTAATTCTGTAAGCAGTGGAGCGGCAGACGAAAGAGACAGCTTGAGGCAGAAGGCAAAGGAAGAGGATAGAGCGATGAAGTGGCGGCTGGGTATCTCCGTTTTTTTTCTTTTGCTTTTGATGTATGTGGCAATGTATCACATGTATAATGATTTATTTGGGCTTCCTATACCGGACTTTGTCATGAAGGCGTTCCATGGCAGCGAAAACGCCATGACCTTTGCACTGACGCAGCTTTTATTATTACTTCCTATTATATATATGAACCGAAAGTTTTTTGCGGTGGGATTTAAAACACTGAGGCATTTAAGCCCTAATATGGACAGCCTGATTGCGCTGGGCGCTTCCGCAGCATTGGGGTACGGTATTTTTGCCATGTACCGAATCAGCTATGGGCTGGGTCATGGAGATATGGCATTGGTGGAGCAATATTCCCATGATTTATATTTCGAGTCGGCAGGTATGATTCTGACCTTGATAACGGTGGGCAAGTATCTGGAAGGGCGTTCTAAGGGGAAGACCAGTGAGGCAATCACCAAGCTTATGGATTTGTCTCCTAAAATGGCGGTGGTGCTTGATGAAAACGGTGAGGAGGTTTTGCTCCCTACAGAGCTTTTGCAAAAGGGCGATACTTTTTTGGTGAAGCCGGGAAGTCTGGTGCCGGCGGACGGCACGGTTGTGGAGGGCAGCTCCAGCGTGGACGAGGCAGCAATCACCGGTGAGAGCATCCCTGTGGAAAAACAGGCGGGAGATAAGGTGGTTTCTGCCACCATGAATAAATCGGGATTTTTGAAATGCCGTGCGGAGCGGGTGGGAGAGGATACTACGCTGTCCCAGATTATCCGTTTGGTGGAGGAAGCAAGCGGCAGCAAGGCACCGATTGCTAAGTTGGCGGATAAGGTTGCAGGAGTGTTTGTGCCGGTGGTCATGGGCATTGCTTCCCTTACACTGATTTGCTGGCTGCTTGCGGGGGCTTCGGCGGAATTCGCCATCTCCACGGCGATTGCGGTGCTTGTTATTTCCTGCCCTTGTGCCTTGGGGCTTGCCACTCCGGTGGCGATTATGGTAGGTACGGGAGTGGGCGCAAGGAACGGAGTGTTGATAAAGTCGGGGGAAGCCTTGCAGACTGCAAGGGGGATTGATACGGTGGTATTCGACAAGACGGGTACTATTACTGAGGGACGGCTTAAGGTGCTGGAAACAAAAGGGTATGTAAAGGGAATGACTACCGAGCAGCTGCTTTCGGCGGGGGCAGCAGTAGAGAAGCAAAGCGAGCATCCTCTTGCCGAGGCGGTCATAAAGGAAGCGCAGCTTTTTAACTGTGAGATTCCCAAGGTGAAGGATTTTCGAGCTGTTTTCGGGCGCGGTATTGAAGGCGTATTGGAAAGCGGATTTATGGCGGGAGCCAGAATTATTGTGGGCAATAGGGCATATCTGGAGGAGCAGGGGATTTCCTTAAGCGAAGAGCAGGGGCAGGCATCAAATTCCATGGCTGACGAGGGAATGACGCCTCTGTGGGTAGCGGCGTTCCGTGAAGGTAAGGGTGAGTTTTTGGGGCTTATCGGTGTGGCGGACGAGATTAAGTCTACTTCGAGGAAAGCAATCAGCGCATTGAAGAAAATGGGTATTCATGTTGTTATGCTAACCGGCGACAATAAGCGGACAGCCGAGGCAGTAAGACAGCGCATGGGGATAGAGGAGGTGATTGCCGAGGTGCTTCCACAGGATAAGGAGCGGCATATCCGTGCCTTGAAGGAGCAGGGGCATAGGGTTGCAATGGTGGGAGACGGTATCAATGATGCCCCCGCTCTTGCGGCGGCAGATGTAGGTATGGCAATCGGAGCCGGCACGGATGTGGCTATGGAGAGCGCCGACATTATTTTGGTGAAAAATGATTTGCGGGATGCGGTAACTGCAATTCGATTGAGCAGAGCCGTTATCCGTAACATTAAACAGAATCTGTTTTGGGCATTTTTTTATAACAGCATAGGAATTCCTTTGGCGGCAGGTCTGCTATATCCGGCACTGCAGCTTCGTTTAACACCAATGTTCGGCGCTGCCGCCATGAGTATGAGCAGTATTTTCGTGGTGGGAAATGCACTCAGGCTGCGGGGCTTTAAAAGTGGCTTTCGGAGCGGCACAGGCGGGAGCGGGGAAGGTGAGACAGAGGAAGTGTGTCAGGAGAGCCGTCCGCAGGGAAACCTACAAGAAGCTAAGGATGAAGAAATGAATAATAAAGAAAAAAAAGACAGACAAATCAAAAAAGAGAGGAGTAAAGCTATGAATAAGGTAATGACAATTGAGGGAATGATGTGCGGTCACTGCACTGGAAGAGTACAGAAGGCACTGGAGGCAGTTGAGGGCGTAAGCGCTGTGTCCATGAGTCTGGAGGAGAAAACGGCAACTGTTGAGCTGGCAGCAGAGGTTGCAGATGAGGCTTTGACTGCGGCAGTCATCGAGGCGGGCTATGAGGTAAAAAGTATTCATTAAGATTTCTTTAGAATTCTTGTGCTTCCGGTGTAAATATGGTACGTTGAAGATGTAAGATTTGCAGACAAGGCGCAGAAAACAATGCGCACAGAAAAAACGTGTGGGAGGCATACGGTTTAAACGCGTATGCCTCAGGGCACGGGATGGGAGCACAGATGAAGAACAAATTATATTATGTATTATTTCTGTTTTATGCTTTGGTGGCAGCTTTTGTGCTGTATGTCAACGGAGTGTTTACCGGAGAGAAGGCTTCTCTTGTGAATCTGATGATAAACATTGGGTTTCTGATTATTATAGGAGTGCTTTTCCTTATATCAACTATCAGTTTCGGACGTTTGAACCGTGTGACGGATGAGCTGGATGCGGTGACAAAGCAGCTCAAAAAGGAATATAAGGAGGCTGAGGGTAAAAATCTGTGGGGAAGCTATCAGGAAGGCAGGGAATTGTTTGAAAACGAAGAACTGCGTGCGGCATTTCACAAGTACCGCATGAGGATGAAGAGCTTCAGGACGAAAAGAGGCTATACCAATATCTGTGATTTGGAGGAATATATCAACGAGAATCTTTTGGACAGAGTGGGAATGAATTTTTTTAATTCGGGTCTCTCCGGTACCCTTACGGGTCTTGGTATTTTAGGTACCTTTTTAGGTTTATCAATGGGTCTCGGTTCCTTTAACGGTGACGATATCTATACCATTTCCGACAATGTTGCACCGCTTCTTTCCGGTATGAAGGTGGCATTTCATACTTCTGTTTACGGTATTTTCTTTTCATTGATATTTAATTTTATTTACCGCAGTATGATGTCCGACGCTTACGATAAGCTGGAGAACTTTTTGAATGTTTTCAGGCAGACGACTATGCCGGCAGCGGCTACGGAGGATGAAAATTCTGCGGCGATGGTGATTTATCAGGCGAGCATCTCAAATGCCATGAAGCAGATGCTGGAGCTGATGAAAGGAAATTCCGCAGAGCAGACAGCGGGATTGGAGCGCATTGTAGAGCAGTTTACCCGGCAGATGCAGACGTCTTTGGACGTTGATTTTAAAAAGCTTGGAAATACCCTGAAGGCTGCGGGCGAGGTTCATGCAGGCTGTGCGGAGAATGCAAAGAGCCTTATGGAGGTGTATGCGGGGCTGGTTGAAGGAAACCGCAATACACAGGAGGCGTTATTAAAGATGCTGAAAAGGCAGGATGAGCTTACAAAGGAGCTTTATGCCCAGAAGGAAAAGCTGTCCGCGGCATGTAATGAAATGAGTAATGATATCAGTAACCAGTTGTATGCATTCAATCAGATGAGGAGCCTGTATGAGAAATAAACATAGGAGCAGGGAGGCTTTTTCGGAACACAGCTACTGGCAGTCCTACTCGGATATGATGGCGGCGCTGCTGCTCATATTCATTCTGATCATTGCCATTACCCTTGCTATATACAAACAGAAAACAAACGATTTGGAACAGACCAGACTGGACTTGAGCGCAGCTCAGGAGCAGCTGGATATTGCAAAGACGGAATTAGGAAATTCGAGAGTGGAAATAAAAAAGTCCAATGAAGAGCTTGCTGCCTCTTAGGCTGAGCTGAAGCAGGCGTATGAGGAGGCTGCGCTGACCAAGGAAGAGCTTAATAATGCCTATTTGGAAATTGAAAATGCCCAGAAGGAGCTTGCCACGACCAAAAGTGAGTTACAGGATATTGTCGGAATCCGTACCGATATTATCGGCGCTTTGCAGGCGGCATTCAACAATTCCAGTATGAAGGTGGATGCCCAGACAGGTTCCATTACCTTTTCCTCCGACGTATTGTTCCGGTATAACAGCTCTACATTGACGAAAGAAAGTAAGTCATCTTTAAAGGAAATTATCCCCAAGTATCTTGATGTGCTTTTACAGGAACAGTACAGGGGCTATATAGCGGAGATTATTATTGAGGGTCATACTGACACGGACGGCGGTTATCAGGGCAATATGGAGCTTTCTTATGACCGTGCCAATGCAGTGGCAAATTTCTGCCTGAATAAAGAAAACGGGCTGAGCGAGACTAAGATAGAACAGCTGCAGCAGCTTCTGACGGTTAACGGTAAGTCCTGCAGCAGCCCTATTTATAAAAGCGACGCTTCGGGAAATCCTACGGATGAAATTGATATGGCTGCCTCCCGGCGCGTGGAAATTAAGTTCCGCTTAAAAGAGGACGAGATGATTGAGAAAATCTCGAAAGTGCTGTCACAAGAATATGAAAAAGCAGCAAATCTTTAACAGATTTGCTGCTTTTTTCATAGAAATCATTCTATTTAGATAAAGTTTATATTTTGTTTATTGATTTTCATGCGATATGTGTTATATTATCAATAGAACAAATAGAAAGTATGCGGCAGAAAATTTATAAGTGTAAGAGGTATTGTACGGGCGGCTGCCGGTAAAATAAAGAGTGAGGAGGAGTGGAATATGAATATTCAGAAATTTACGCAAAAGTCCATTCAGGCGGTTGACGGCTGTGAAAAGCTGGCTTATGAATATGGGAATCAGGAAATTGAGCAGGAGCATTTGCTGTATAGTCTTCTGACAATAGAGGACAGCCTGATATTGAAGCTGATTGAGAAAATGGAGATTCAAAAGGAGCATTTTTTGAATCGTGTGGAGCAGGCGCTGAATAAGCGGGTTAAGGTACAGGGCGGACAGGTGTATGTGGGTCAATACCTGAATAAAGCGCTGATTGGCGCGGAGGATGAGGCAAAGCAGCTGGGAGACGAATATGTTTCCGTGGAGCATTTGTTCCTTGCCATGTTAAAGCAGCCCAACAAAGAGATTGCTGCTATTTGGAAGGAGTATGGAATCACTAAAGAGCGTTTTTTGCAGGCGCTTTCCACAGTCAGGGGAAATCAACGTGTCACCAGTGATAATCCTGAGGCAACATATGATACCTTAGAGAAGTACGGACAAGATTTGGTGGAGAAGGCGAGAGCGCAGAAGCTGGATCCTGTTATCGGACGTGACAATGAAATTCGCAATGTTATCAGGATTCTTTCTCGCAAGACCAAGAATAATCCTGTTTTGATCGGCGAGCCGGGTGTTGGTAAAACTGCCGTTGTGGAGGGACTTGCACAGCGTATTGTGAGGGGAGATGTACCTCAAGGCCTGAAGGATAAGAAGATTTTTGCATTGGATATGGGAGCGCTGGTGGCAGGCGCCAAATATCGCGGTGAATTTGAGGAACGTCTAAAGGCAGTGCTTGAGGATGTAAAAAACAGTGACGGACAGATTATTCTGTTTATTGATGAGCTGCACACCATTGTGGGTGCGGGAAAGACGGACGGCGCTTTGGACGCAGGAAATATGCTGAAGCCTATGCTTGCCAGAGGCGAGCTGCATTGTATCGGTGCCACTACTTTGGATGAATACCGGCAGTATATTGAGAAGGATGCCGCACTGGAGAGGCGTTTTCAGCCCGTTATGGTGGAGGAGCCTACGGTGGAGGACACCATATCTATTTTGCGTGGGCTCAAGGAGCGTTACGAAGTTTACCATGGAGTAAAGATTATGGACAATGCTCTTGTCAGTGCGGCAACTCTTTCCCACCGCTATATCAGTGACCGTTTCCTGCCGGATAAGGCAATTGATTTAGTGGATGAAGCGTGTGCCTTAATTAAGACGGAGTTGGACAGTATGCCTACCGAGCTTGACGAAATGCAGCGTAAGATTATGCAAATGGAGATAGAAGAGGCTGCTTTGAAAAAGGAGGATGACCGCATCAGTCAAGAAAGACTTGCGGATTTGCAGAGGGAGCTTGCAGAGCTAAGGGAAGACTTTACCAACCGCAAGGCACAGTGGGATAACGAAAAGGCTTCCGTGGATAAGCTTTCCAAGCTCCGTGAGGAAATCGATCAGGTGAATAATGAAATTCAGATTGCACAGAGAGAGGGCAATCTGGAGAAGGCTGCGGAACTAAGCTACGGAAAGCTGCCTGCCTTGAAAAAACAGCTGGAGCATGAGGAGGAAAGGGTGAATGACTCTGACTTGTCATTAGTGAGGGAAAAGGTTTCCGATGAGGAGATTGCCAGAATTATTTCACGCTGGACAGGGATTCCGGTGGCAAAGCTGACGGAGAGTGAGCGCAACAAGACCCTGCATCTGGATGAGGAGCTTCATAAAAGAGTGATTGGGCAGGAGGAAGCTGTAATCAAGGTGACGGAGGCGATTATCCGTTCCAAGGCAGGTATTAAGGACCCTACAAAGCCCATTGGCTCCTTCCTGTTTTTAGGTCCTACCGGTGTGGGAAAGACAGAGCTTGCCAAGACGCTGGCGGCTTCTCTGTTTGACGATGAGAATAATATGGTGCGTATTGATATGAGTGAGTACATGGAGAAGTACTCGGTATCCCGTCTGATTGGAGCTCCTCCCGGATATGTGGGTTATGAGGAGGGAGGACAGCTGACAGAAGCAGTCCGCAGGAAGCCTTACAGCGTAGTATTATTTGATGAAATCGAGAAAGCCCATCCCGATGTATTTAATGTATTGCTTCAGGTTTTGGATGACGGACGCATTACGGATTCACAAGGGCGTACGGTGGATTTTAAAAATACGATTCTGATTATGACTTCCAATATCGGGGCAGGTTATTTGCTGGAGGGTATACAGGCTGACGGTAAAATCGCCGAGGATGCGCAGAAAGCGGTTATGAATGATTTGAGGACGCATTTCAGACCGGAATTTTTGAACCGCTTGGATGAAACCATATTGTTTAAGCCTCTTACGAGAGATAATATCGGTGGAATTGTCAGTCTGATTATTGAGGATTTAAACAAGAGGCTTGCCGAAAAGGAGCTTAGAATTGAGCTGTCCGAGGAGGTTATGCGTTTTATTGCGGAGAATGCCTACGACCCTGTGTACGGGGCGAGACCTTTGAAGCGATATATCCAGAAATATGTTGAAACTTTGTCGGCAAAGCTGATTCTAGCTGATAAGGTGGGCATAGGTGATGTGATATTTATAATTGTGGAGAATAATGAGCTGAAAGCAGTCGTAAAATAGCACAGAGCAAAAAAGGTGATATGATGAGCAAAGGTGAGGGGCTGTCGCCGGACAGCCCCTATTGAAATGCATACCGCTAATATTTATTACTACTTGATACTCTGTCAGTTTATTGCGGGGTATTTGATTGAGTCAATTCGTCATAAAATGTATATCCGCACCTTCCGTGTTCTTTTGTCCGGTATAATGCTTCGTCTGCATGTCGATATAGTGAATCATTATAACCGGAGGTGGAGAATGCAATTCCTACACTGATGGAGTACTTAGGAAGACCGTTTTCAGGGTGCTGTAGCTTTTCGTTAATCTGAGTCAATTTTTTTGCAATGATATCCTTATCGGTAATTCGGATATTGTTCATGATTACCACAAATTCATCTCCGCCGATTCGAATAGCGTAATCATTCCCGCGGAAATGTTTTCTCAAAAGGTCAGCAAGATTAGTTAATACCCGATCACCCATCTCATGACCGTAGTTGTCATTAATAGACTTAAATATATCCACATCTAACAGAAGTAAGGCAAGTTCGTCATCTGTTTCCCACAACGTATTTGTCAGTTCCTCAAATGCCTGCCTGTTCATCAGTCCGGTTAAAGCGTCATGTTCCGCCTTGTGCCGCAATGATTTATTGCGCGCCTCATTGATTTTAAAAATGTTGTTGTAGGTCAGTGCAAGATACTTAAATTCGTAGGAGCCGCTTAAGGTTAAGATGCTCTCATCATTGATACATTTGATGTATATATTGATAGGTTTTAAAATCATTACAACAATCATTACAAAGGTAATAATAATCAGGAGAAAAAGTCCTATGATATAAAGTTTTTGTAAGAAGAGCTCATGCTTGAATTGCTGGGAACTCAGGTTTTGCTGTTGTCTGGCGTATTCTGAAATTTCGGCAGTCGCCTGTTTTACCTCTGCTAAGATAGCCTCCTTGTGTAAGGTATAGTTTTCATCAAAAACAAGAAAATAGGCAGCATCTTTCATTTCCTGCGGGGTATATTCCAGCTCTGCCGGTGAAAGCTCATACGCTTTGACTTCTTTGGGAATATTTGCTTCGTCATAATGATTGAAAACAGAAATTAGCTTCATGGAATGAATTTCTATGTCCATGAGGGAATTGGACTTTTCCAATGCACTTACCAGCCGTTCATAAGCTTTTGTATCCGGTCCGCTGTGTGTCTTCATATTTTCTATTGCCTTGTCTCGGGATTTGTCTATATTGATTTCATGAAAATAGGCTGTCATATATTTTATATCCATAGTTATTACATATTGTCTTGTTTGCTCCGTCAGGTAGTCTGAGGTACGAAGCAGGCTGTTAATATCTGCTTCGGCTTCAATATAATTGTTAGTGTCATGGATTAAGACTGTATATTTTTCACTGACTTTAAAAATCTCACATGTGGTAAGAAAAAACAGAATGCATCCGATTGCCATAAGCAGAAAGCTCAAAGAACGTATTTTAATTCCCTTTACATGACTTGAAATGTTTTTATTTTTCATGATATGTTGATTCCTTTCGTATTTTGGGTGCAATGCACCTTTCATCATTCTCGTAAGCAATAAGCCAAGCGGTGAGACCTGCATGGCATTTGGCGAATGCTGCGAGGTATGATTGTTTCCGCTTATACTATATTCGCCATAATAACATATATTGGGGTCAAAGTGAAAGAAATAAATTACTATTTGTACAGAAATTTTTATATATATTCGCAAGACATAGGTAGATTTTTATAAAAACGTAGTTTAAAATAATATTGTATTTATAAGTATATTTGTATGGAGATTTGCGTTGCCTCGTTGCGTAAACGTTCCGGAATGGAGATTAATATGTCTAAGCGGATTGCGATGTTTATAGGGCAAATAACTCAGCATTATCAAAATAATGTTGTTGAAGCCGCAGTAGATACCGCGCAGGGATTGGGATATGCGTTGGAAGTGTTTAGCGGCTTTGGTACTTATGGGGAAAATTACCTTCATGCCGATGGTGAAAGGAATATTATCAATCTTCCTTATCTTGAAGATTATGACGGTATTATTTTAGCGCCGGATACCTATAATGTGAAAGGAATGTATGAGGAATTGGCGGATAAGATCCATAAGGAATCTCATTGTCCGGTAGTTAGTCTTCGCTATGAGGACGAGCATTTCTATAATGTCATAATCGATGATATTGAAGCAATGTCAGATATGGTGGAGCATTTTATCACGATTCATGAGTTCAGACATATTTGCTTTATGACGGGCAGGCTGGATATGCGGGATGCACAAAGACGTTTGCAGGGCTATCGGGAAACTATGGAAAAATACAATCTGCCGGTGACGGAACACATGATTTTTGAGGGAGATTATTGGCGCAATAAGGGTGAGGAGGCAATAAATTGGTTCTTTGAGGGCGGGGAACGCCCTCAAGCAATTGTCTGCTCCAATGATTATATGGCAATTTCTGTCATAGAGGCACTTCGTGTAAGAGGACTTCGCGTGCCGGAGGACATCAGTGTGTCCGGTTTTGATAATATTGATGAGGCACAGTATTCTGCTCCTCGCATATCCTGGGTGGATGTACGGGCGCAGGCAATGGGGCAGGTGGCTGTGCAGACCTTAGACAAATTGATAAGGGGATGGTCCTGCTATCAAAATATTTATGTTACCGTTAAGGGAAATTATCAGGGAACCTGCGGATGTGGAAATAAACAGCGGGATAATCAGATTACGGAGTTATATAATAAGAATCAATATTTAAATCATACGGTTGGCCAGATTACTTATATGAATGTGGATTTTGAGAATTGTGACACTTTGGAAGAATTACTACATACAGCCTTTATATATTCCTTTAATTTTTTATATGATAATATTTATCTTTGTATGTGTGACCATTATAATAAGGCGGAAAAGGAATTATTGGATTCGGAACAATATTCTGAAAAAATGATATTGAGAGCTGTTTTGTCGCGCAATATGGGCTTCCATATATGCGAGGAGAGTTTTGACAGAAGAGAGATTTTACCTGACAAATATAAAGCGGAAGACGAAACTCTTTATATATTCCCCCTGCATTATAAAAACCAGTGTCTTGGTTATCTGGTAATGCAGGCAGATAATATTGACTATTTGAAAGAAATTTTTTCTTCGTGGATAATAATTATGTCGAGCTTTATTAATAAGATTAATTTATACGCTGAGAATCAGAGCCTGATGGAATTCCGAGAGCAATCCCTCAAGGATGAATTGACAGGGCTTTATAACAGACGAATGCTTGAAAAGGCATTAAAAACCAGAAGCCAGAATACGTTTTTGCAGAGAAATGATTTTTGTATTATTAGTATAGACATGGACGGATTAAAATATATTAATGACACCTTCGGACATATTGAAGGAGATACTGCCATTTGCGCTTTTGCAGATATTTTAAAATATTTTGTGAGCGATAAATTTATTTGTGCCAGAGTCGGCGGAGATGAGTTTACAGTCTGTGTCGATACCGGAAGCGTAGAGGAAATACAAGCGGTCATTGACAGGATAAGAAACAAAATCAAGGAATACAATCAGCAGAGCGGAAAACCGTATGAAATGTCGGCAAGCATGGGTTATGCCTTTTATCAAAGAGACAAGGATTTGACGGATTGTATGGAACGAGCCGACAAAAATATGTATGCTGAAAAAGCTAAAAGGAAGAAAGAGGGAAGTCATCGATGATACCAAAGGATCCGGTAATGCTGCTTAGCTTAATAAATTTGAAGCTGCGGGATTTTTATGATAATCTGGAAACGCTGTGTGAGGATTTGGAACTGGACAGAGCGGAAATAATAGGAAGGTTGGAAGCGATAGGTTATCATTACGATAAGGAGAAAAATCAGTTTGTATAAGAGCATGACTATAAAAGGCACGCACTGCCATATCTGTACCGGCTGCGGGCGTTGTCCGGGGGTAGGAAACGGAATCAATATCATTACTGATAATACGCTGTGCGCAGAATGGGAAACGGCAGCAGTATACGGATTAGAGGATTTTGTGGTGACGGTTGACATCGGAACTACGACGGTTGCCATGCAGCTCTGCGGAGCGGACGGAGTGGTGAAGGACTTCTTTTTGGTAGTGAATCCTCAAATAAAGTATGGGGCGGATGTATTATCGCGGGTTTTGGCGGCGGAGGAATCTGCCAAAGCGGCTGAAATGAAGCAAATGATAAGGGAAGTGATAATACAGGGGCTGAATCGTTTTCGTGAAAAACTGCCGAAAAATAAAAAGCTTCGCATGGTGCTTGCCGCCAATACGACAATGGTTTATCTATTGATGGGTTATCATACTGCGGAGCTGGGGAAAGCGCCTTTCGCAGCACGGCATTTGGAGGAGCTTCGGATAGATTTTGAGGGAGTTCCCTGTTATGTATTTCCGGGGCTTTCGGCATTTGTGGGCGGAGATATCGTGGCGGGTATGTATGCCTGTGAGCTTGCGGAGCGTAAAGAGCTGACACTGCTTATTGATTTGGGAACCAATGGTGAAATGGTGTTGGGGAATGCAAAGAAAAGGCTTGCCTGTTCTACGGCGGCGGGTCCGGCTTTTGAGGGCGGAGCTACCAGAGGAGTCTGGGGGGCGGATATGATAAGCCTGTTGGCACAGCTTTTGCAGGAAGGAATAGTGGATGAGACAGGCTTGCTTGCAGATGAATATTTTGAAAAGGGTGTTTTAATCGGTGATGTCCGTGTGACACAGCAGACTATTCGTACCGTCCAGCTTGCTAAGGCGGCAATAGCGGCAGGTATTCACATTTTGGTAAGAGAATATGGCATAACACTGCAGAATATTGACAGAGTGATACTGGCGGGAGGTTTTGGTTATTATCTGAAGCCCCAGGCAGCGGCAGTAATCGGTTTGCTTCCAAAGGAGCTGGTATCCAAGACTATGGCAGGCGGTAATACTGCCTTAGCGGGAGCCAGACGATTAGGAAGCAGGAAAGGGGAGTCGGATTTTAGAAGGATAACATTGTTGCAGACAAAAGTACTGAATATTGCCGAAATGAGGGATTTTGACAAACTTTATTTGGAGCATATTAATTTTGAAATGATATAAAATTTGTAAAAAAAAGCAAAAAAAGAACTTTTTATATATTTTTTTGTTTTAATTTTAACATAAATAGTATATACTGTAAATATAAGATACAAAACAAAGGCTACGG